>VYLC01000113.1_pt1 | contig 24320 bp, 20 predicted proteins | sample 5109531 | NCBI WGS metagenome assembly VYLC01 (sample SAMN12291787, study PRJNA351875) | freshwater metagenome | isolation source: freshwater lake | place: USA: Michigan, Gull Lake | collected 2013-08-08
AACAGATTTACTCTGTTAAGGCAGGTGCGGAACCCCGCAAGGGAAAGAAGCAGAAACCTAAATCGTGAGGTTTGGGAATCACCGTCCGTTTACGGCGGTGAGGATGTCAATAGACCTGTCAGACTAGATCAGCAAGATAGCTCACCATCACCACTACTCGCCGCTCCCCGCTCTCCTATAGCTTTTCAACAGGATTTAGTAAGAATAATGCCTGAAGCCGCAAAACTAAGGGTTTCAACCTAGACGCGGTTTAGTGATAATTCTTTGACAATAGAGTTGAATTCCTTGCAGCTTGGCTAGGGAGAATTTTGGTTTAATGGGAAGGATCAGTAAAGACATAAAACTCATCCGCAGCAAGCGATAAACAAGGATAGTTAAAGTCGTATGTTTTTCGAGACTGAGAAGATAACTATAGATATTATGAGTTAGTCTTAGATAACCATAGCGACGGGTGATAGAAGATGGTTCATGAATGATTTTAATCTGATTGGTAACAACAACTAAATAGCCTTGATTTGCGTATCTTCGGGAAAAATCAAAGTCTTCGTAGTAGAGAAAGTAATCGGTATCGAAATGGGGACAAGTGGAAAAATTCGAGAAATTAATTAATAAACTGCATCCCGTCACCCAGTCGGGAATTAGATAGGGTTGATCTCGATAGTCTAAGGATTCCTCTACTACGTTAATTGTGCCGATTTTGGCATTAAATTTTCCCCAACCAAACCAGATTTTACCATCCGGTTCGTAAATTTCTGTACCGGCGATGGCAACTTCCGGATATTGCTGAAAAAATTTGCTTGCTTTCTCCAGAGAGTCCGGTAATAAGTAAGCGTCAGGATTAACTAACCAAACGATAGCTTTTCTGTCTTGCTGATAAATCCAATCAAGTCCCAGATTACATCCTTTCCCAAATCCTAAATTTTCCCCCGCTTCAATAATCTTGACTCTTTCAGCTGCTAAAGATTGGATATTTTTATCTTCAATGGAATTGTTAACAATGATGAGAGTAGCAGATAAGTCATCGTTGAGGGAAGCGATTAAACGCTTAATTAATTCCGCGCAATTGTAGTTAACGGTCAATATATAAATCATTACAGATAAAAGGTAGGAGTCACTGGCAATTAACAATTGTTAGAGCATAGCTTTCCCGTGAGAATTACTTTTTCTGAAGACGACAGAGATTAAATTTTTCGATTTTGGTGGGAAAGGGTTGACAACTTTGGAAGTCAATAACGAGATTTTCCTTAGCTAAATCCTCCACTATATCAGGGGATTTTTTATTAAAGTCCGTCTGGAGAATGTAGAGAGATTCTAGGGGAGTATTAGCAATAAATGTCTCGGCATTTTTTCGCATTAAAGTTCCCTCACTGACTCCAGTATTGCCTTTGAGTCTCACAAAACGAGTGGAAGCGGGAAAATAAGGAACGATAAAAGATGTTCCTTCATCTCCCCAGATAACAATCGTGGAATTTTCGTAGGGTTTTAATGCTTGACTATCGATACCAAAATAATTATATGACCATCCCATTCTCCACCAATCCATCGGTTTAACCGTAGTGACAATTAAGGAAAATATTAGCAAATTTATGATTAATAATGGTTTCCTGCGAGGATAAAGATAGGCAATAATCAAAATAATTAAAGTGGGACTGATTAATTCTAATGGCATCAGATAACGATAGATAGAAAATCCCACTAACCAAATAGAGTAAGCGGTCAGATAAAAAGGCAGTAAAAAACCTAAAAATGCACCGTGGGTTAAGTCAGGTTCAGAAGATAGATTGCGCTTAGAAATAGCACGAAAAATAATCACTACTATTAGTAAAATTATCAATAAATAGGTTATAGCTAATCGGCTATCTTGGAAAGGAACCTCAGATACAAGAGTTTGTCTCTGGATAAAATAAACAGGATAAAACAACCATTGCCAGATATCTTTAGGTAAATATTGTATCCCTTTAAAATTGTAGTCGGTTTCAATATAAGGAGATTGAAAGATTTTATTATAGAAGGGAAAAAGAGGATTAGCAAACTTTGTCCACATTAAGATTATCCAATAACTGGCAGTGAGACTAAAACCCACGGTCATTGAAAGAATTGATAGAATTAAATTGCGTAACTTTTCTGACCAAGAATTAGGTAAAAAATTAATGGCTACCACAAAGCTAATACTATATAAAGCATTGGTTAATTTAAACCCCGTTGCTAATCCTAATAAGAATCCAGCTAAAAGAATATTTTTAGTGGGAATTGGCAGATTTTTCCCTAAACTACTAACTATAAAAAATAATCCTGCCAAAACAAAAACACTGGTGGTATTATCACCAATACTGGTTCCTAACTCCGAGATATAGGCTGCCCCAAAAATACTGGTAATCGCTGCCGCTATGCTTAGAGTTATCTTGTATCTTTCGGAAACTTTATCTAGGGAATGATAGGTAATTAGGTGAACTAACCATTGATTTAACCCGTGAAATCCTCCCATTAAAAAACCCACGACAATCGGAGGCAGTTTCAGATAATAAACAGCGACGAAAAAGGGAACATCAATCAGGGGATTAAAAAAAGTTTGTATCTGCGCGGGTAGGACATCATACTTAAACCTTCCTGTCAATAACATATAGGGATTATAGAAATGATAATTGCGTAAATCCCAACTAACATCTTGACCTAAAATAACCGAGATAATTCCTAAAGCAATAAAGTAGATAATTGCCCAAAATAAGGGATGAGAACTTGGAAAACGTTTGAGGATTTTCATAATTAGAAAATTAAGATTTATTTGTTTAGTTTTACTAGCTTAACTTGGCAATTTATAGTTAAGGATGAGATTAAGATTACTTAGTAACAATCCCCAAAAGACAATAAGCATGATTATCTTGACAAAATTAGTTAAAATTTCCGATTTTTTCTCGGTTAAATCATTAAAGAAAAATCCCCCTAAAGTAATTGCCGTTCCGATAATAAAGTAATATCTACCGTAAGGGGAACTCAAAACCCAATCCTTAATATTTAAATTCACCGACCAAACGACAATAAAAATAAAGATAGTGGCAGCACCGATAAAATCAGGGTTCTTACGAAAATCGTCTAAGAATATACCAAGCACTAGAAAGAGAAATCCATAGTAAGGAATTACATACCAAGCGTAGTAATGACTTTGAGCGCCAGAAAAAATAAGAAGAATTGTATAGATTAATATAGGAAAAATAACTAATCGTATTTTAGATATTTTTAAAGGAAATCTAGCAACAAGCAGTAAAGTTATCCAACTAAAAATCAACCCACCATCCTCAAAAAAAACTGTGGGTAGAACTAGATTTTTTAACATAGCAAAATCCGTAAAGCGATTTTTATGTTCTTGAAGGGTGGTTAAAAACCAACTAAAATCATAAAACCAACCATAAAGGTAATATAAACCTAAGGATAAAACTGCCGTCAGAGAAGCGATTAAGCTATCTAGCCAATTTTTTTGTAATAATAGTAAAGCGACTAGAGAACCTAGAATATATAATCCTGTCACCTTAACTAAAGGTGCTAAACCACCTAGAAATATAGCCAAGTATAGATACTTTTTTTGAGAATTTTCACCGTACTGAAGGAATAAAAGTGCTACCGCTAAACTTAGACATAATAATAAATTTTCACTAACTGCTAAACGAGATAAAAAAACCGTATTGGGGTTAGTGGCAAAAATTAAAGAAGTTATAATCGCCACACCGGTATTAGTCAAACGTAAAGCTAATAAATAAAGTAAGAAAATAGAGAGAGTGCCAAAAACTAAAGAAGGAATTCTAATTACTGTTAAACTACAGTCAAAAAATTCCTTTGCTCCCGATAAAATAGCCGTCATACCCACAATTAATCCAAACAAGGGAGGATGATCAAACCAAGGGGTAACAAAACGATAACGAACAGCAGTTTTTTCCCAAACTGTCACCAGAAAATCATCCGTGGGACTGAGGAAAGACCAACTGGTAGGAACTCCCTCTTGAATCAAACTCATGCCACTCCAAGCAAAGGCAAATTCATCTTGAGTCCAGTTATAGGGAGGCAAGGAATCGTACTGATAATATCTTAAGATAAATCCCAAGACCGTAATTAATACACCCAGAAATAGACGGTAATCAAACTTTTCAAAATTCTTAAATATAAAATCTCGCTGCAGCATTATTCTGAAATTGGCTCGCTATTTATCTTTTGGGGTGAACCCGTGCTATTGTAACATGGTTTGACGGTTAAATTTTTTAACAAACCCAGATCGATTAAATACCCGATTATCGAGGTTAAGTCATCTCGATAATTTCTCCTTCGTAAATTCTCAGGGACATCAAATGGTAAACTCATCTTTATAGCCAACTCCAGACAAGGGACTCATTTCTGGCAGAAAAGTTCCCCAGTTTCTCCCTACTAAACTATAACTTAAGAGATTGACATTACCATCAGCAATATGCTAAAAGACATTAGCTTGATAGCCGAGTAACAACAATTACCCCGTTAAAAATCCCTATATTTTCCCCTAAAACAAACATCTTGTCCTTAGTTGCCAACATGATTCGTCAGTTAAATTATTCTAGAGTTTGGTTGTTATTAATCCTTATTTTTGCTCTTTTCCTGCGTCTAAATGCCGCTTTCTCTTATCCTAATATTCTCTGGCCGGATGAAATTTTTCAGACCTTAGAACAGGGTCATCGACTAGCTTTTGGCAATGGGATGATACCTTGGGATTTTCGGGACGGGATTCGTTCTTGGTTATTTCCGGGGATTCTTGGCGGGATTATGAAGCTAACTGCTGGTTTTTCGGAAGGAGCCAGTGGCTATCTGGCCAGCATCAAGATTTTCCTCAGTTTACTATCTTTAATCCCCGTTTGGATCGGATTCTCGATCGCCTACGAAAGCATCGGTTTGGCCGGCGCTATCCTAACCGGCAGTATTTGTGCGATTTGGTTTGAATTTATTTATTTTGCCCCGAAAGCCTTCACCGAAGTTATGGCCGCTTATTCCCTGCTAGTCGGCGTTTATTTAGGATGTTACGGCAAAAATCCCCCCTCTCGTCAGCGACTGTATTGGACAGGGTTTTTCTATGGATTGACCACCTATCTTCGATTTCATTTACTGCCTGCCATCGCCATCGCCCTCATTTATCAAGTTAGACAAAAAAAATTTCAACAATTACCGCCCCTTGCCCTCGGTTTTATCGGTCCGGTTTTGCTGGGGGGTGCTTTAGACGCTTTCACTTGGTCCACCCCCTTCCAATCGATTTGGAAACTGATCTGGATTAATATTTTTGAAGGAAAATTTAATAGTTTTGGCGTATCCCCTTGGCAGCAATATTTTACTTGGTTAGCCCTCAATTGGTCTTGGTGGCTGTTTCCGCTCCTCTTCTTCTGTGCAATCGCTGCTCGTCGTCACTGGATTCTCGCCCTTCTGTCCCTAGTTATTATCCTCTCTCACAGCTTTTTAGGTCACAAAGAATATCGCTATATCTTCCCTGCCCTACCACTAATTATTATTCTCGCTGGTTTGGGAACCGCCACTCTCGTCTCGCGTTTATCGTTAATGCGAGGTTCCCTCGCCGGCAAAACTATCGTTATTTTTAGTAGTTTGCTTCTTTGGGCTTTTCTATCCTGGTTGCTGGCGGGCCGTTTTAATACCGACCAGACTTTTAATTTCGGACCGCCTTGGCAAAAACCGGGCTATACTCACTGGCAAACCCACGGCGGACAATTACAGGCCTATGAGTATTTAAGTAGCGAGAAAAAACTGTGCGGTTTAGGAGTAAAAGGATTGGCGTGGCAGTATACGGGGGGATACGCCTACTTACACCAAGATGTGCCGATTTATTTCCTCAAAGATAACCAAAATTTCGAGGAACTACAACCTTATTTTAATTATCTATTGTTTAACCAAGACACTGCCGCGGTCGGAGATTATCAACGGGAGAAATGCTTTAACGGAACTTGCGTTTACAGGCGCTCGAATTCTTGTCAAGTTAACCCGAATTATCATATCAATCAGTATCTCAAAAAAGCTGGCGAGTAAGATAATATAAGTAGGGAGGCACAATTATTTGTAGGATGGGTTAGCGGTAGCGTAACCCATGCGGGCGTTGGGTTTCATACTTCAACCCAACCTACGTTCATCTTATATTTGATTCCACCCACCTACTTATCTCTGGCAAACTTGCGAAATTTGTCAAAAATAAGTCGAAAAAGCCGAGAAAAATTTTAATTATGTAAGCGAGATAACTTCGATCATAAAAAAAGTTAAAATCTGGCTAATTTACCCAATGTTTCTAATTTTAATCTACATACTTTTTGTTATGCTCGTCAACCTCTCCTCTTTCCCCGGATTGCACGGAGATGAGGCTTGGTTTGAACTGAATGCGCGGGAAATTCTCCACCACGGAACTCGATCGCTCCACGGCCTAAACACCTATACTAGCTCTTTCTATAGCTGGTTGATTTCCCTAACATTCACTGTTTTGATCGAATACTGTCCCCATTGTCGAGATTTTCCCAAATATTTTAAAATTATCGAAACTAATCATTAGTAACGGGTAGAATTAGAGGAGTCAGGAGGTCAATTTTTCTCTAAGGAAGTTACCCCGAATCTATAATCCTTAAAAATAAATCATCTGCAAAAATTCTCAGCTTAATTTTGATAAAAGCCAATAATAAGCTGACTTTAAAACTCAAAATTTTTGGTAAATATCTTGACAAATGATCCCGATCAAGGGTATTATTAGGGTGGTTTCGGCAAAAATATCCAACAGCCAGACCTCCCTAGACTAACTTAGTAAAATTAATTCCTCCCTATTGATAGATGAAAATCAAGAAATATCTTAAGTTCTGGAAATATCCTCGCTTAGTTGATGAACGAGAGACTTTAATTGAAGAACGAGATTCTCTCAAAGATCATCTGAAGAGTTTGAATCAAGAAAAACAAGAAATGATTCGGGAAAAAAACGCTATTTATGAAAGATTAGGTCAGTTATCCTTAACCATTCCCGAACTGCAAGAAATTAGTCCGAAACTTCTCGATATTAGCGTGATCAAAAATAAGGCCCGCCAGTTTCGAGTCCAATTAGATGCCGAAAAAGAAAAACTGGCTCCCGACAATTTTGGCTGGTATCCTTACAACACTTTAACCTGCTTCGAGATTCTCGAATTACTATTAACGGGTAAAAACCGTTTTCTACTGGAATTAATCTCGGAAAAACCGATTGTTGATATTGGTTGTGCCGATGGGGATCTGGCGTTTTTTCTGGAATCTTTGGGCTGTAAAGTGCAGGTAGTGGACTACGCTCCTACTAACTTTAATCTTATGCAAGGGGTTAAACTGCTCAAAACCGCTCTTTCTTCCTCTGTGGAGATTCATGATGTTAACTTAGATTCCCAGTTTCTGCTTCCCGAAAAAAGCTATAGTTTAGTCATCTTCTTAGGAATTTTATACCATCTCAAAAATCCCTACTATGCCCTCGAAACCCTAGCGAAATCTGCCAATTATTGCCTGATTAGCACCCGCGTCACTAAGTTTAATACGGTGAGTAATGCCGCTAATCGAGTCGATCTTTCCGCGATTCCTCTAGCCTATTTACTCGATGAACTAGAAGCAAATAATGATTCTACTAACTATTGGATTTTTTCTAATGCCGGATTACGCCGAATTTTACAGCGAACTGGCTGGGAAATTTGCGATTATATAACAGTAGGTAATACCGAAAACTCCGATCCCGCCAGTCGTGACGGCGATGAAAGAGCCTATTGTTTAGTAAAAAGTCGTTTCTATCAAGATTAGAAATGCCTAAATATCAGACCAGTCTCCTAAAAATATGAACTATCGCCCTAATCCCCTCTTAAACCGACGTAGCTTGCTGAAATTAGCGGCCCTAGCCGGAGGAAGTGCCGGACTAACTACCCTTCTCTCCTCTCGGCTCAGTTACTCTGCCGACCAAAACCAGGCTAGTGCCAAGAATATAGAGGCAATAGAGGAATTTTTGCGGCAAATTCGCCCGGTGGATTCGCAAAATCTCCAGTTGACAGAATATAGCTTTGAAACAGTCACCGTTGATCGTCAAGGGCAAATTATCGATCGCCGTCAGGGCAGCGCTCGCTCCTGGAGCGAACCCCTAGGCAACGGCAGCGAACTAGAGATGGTGGCTATTCCGGGGGGCAGTTTTCTACGAGGCTCAAAAAATGAGGAAAAAGGCGATCATACTAGCAGTGAAAAACCAGAAAATTCCCTGACGACGGCGGCTTTTTTTCTGAGCAAATACCCGATCACCCAAGCACAGTGGCGAGCGATCGCCCAACTGCCCAAAATTAATCTCGAACTCAACCCGGCGCCCTCCTTTTTCCAAGGCGATAACTTACCCGTAGAGAGAGTCTCCTGGTACGAGGCGATCGAATTTTGTCAACGACTCTCCCGCTCCACCGGCAAAGATTACCGACTAGCGAGTGAATCACGCTGGGAATACGCCTGTCGCGCCGGTACAACCACCCCCTTTTACTGCGGGGAAACCCTCACCAGCGAGCGGGCCAATTACTTTGCCGTCTATGATCCCTACGCGGAAGAACCAGCCAGCGCCTATCTGGCCAGGACTACCCCGGTGGGCAGTTTCGCCCCCAATAATTTCGGTCTCTACGATATGCACGGCAACGTGGGCGAATGGTGCGCCGATAGCTGGCACCGGAATTACGAGGGAACCCCGCCCCTGGATGGTAGTGCTTGGTTAGACAGGGATACTCGCTTGCAGCCCCGTTATCGTTCCGCCCGTTTAGTGCGAGGGGGCAGTTGGGGCGATGAAGCTAGGCACCTACGCAGTGCCAATCGCACCTTTTGCCTTCCCGATCAACACCACAGTGTCTTGGGTTTACGAGTCATGGCCGATAGTACCGGTTAATCAATGCTTGTGTCCGCCCAAGAGACGACAAAGGTATGGTTCAATAGGTTAGGTTCCAAAGGGCCAAAAGTATTCAGAATCTTCTGCTGTTGTCAGTGCGTCTGTAGCTAAATCAACCGCGAGTGAGGTCAAATTTTTCATGAAGGTACAGCAGTCTCATCTTTTCTTAACTCCCCCCACAGGAGATCTACAGGTACCTTTATCTCCTCCTCCCCCGGACGACGGCAACCTAGAAGAAGAAAAAAATTATCCTCTCAGCCTGTCTCTAGTCATTCCCACCTACAATGAACGGCAAAATATCGTTCAATTAGTCAACATTCTCAGTCAAATACTCGACGAAGCCCTGCCCAACGATTACGAACTGATCGTTGTCGATGATAATAGTCCCGATCGCACTTGGGAAGTCGCCGCGTCTTTAATCCCTGAATATCCCCAGCTGCGAGTGCTGCGCCGGGAGGGAGAAAAAGGTTTATCCTCGGCAGTGGTACGGGGGTGGCAAGTGGCACGGGGCGACATCCTTGGAGTAATCGATGCCGATTTACAACATCCCCCGGAAGTGTTATTAAAATTATTCGAGCAAACCAGAGCCGGAGCCGATCTCGCCCTGGCTAGTCGCCATGTGGAAGGGGGTGGAGTCAGCCAATGGAGTCTGACTCGACGCTTCCTCTCCCGGGGGGCGCAGCTGTTGGGATTAGTCATTCTGCCTGACGTGGTGGGACGGGTATCGGATCCGATGAGTGGCTATTTCATGGTTAATCGACAAGCGATCGCAGGCCCGATCTTAAACCCGATGGGCTATAAAATTCTCCTCGAAGTTATCGGCCGCGGCAATATTGACGAGATCGCCGAAGTGGGTTACGTTTTCCAAGAGCGTCAAGACGGTGAAAGCAAAGTCACCTGGCAACAATACATCGAATATATCCTGCACCTGCTGAAATTGCGTTCCCGCGGTCGTTTCGGTGGTCTGAAAAGGCGTTGGCAATTCCCCCTCGATCGCTTTCTTCGCTTTAGTTTAGTCGGGTTTAGTGGCGTATTCGTCGATATGGCTATCTTTTATCTCCTCAGCGATCCCACCACCCTCGCTTGGGGAGTAACTCGCAGTAAGATTATCGCCGCCGAGGTGGCCATTATTAATAATTTTCTCTGGAACGATCGCTGGACTTTTGGCGATTTGTCCACTGGCCAAAATCAGTGGCAGCAGCGTTTCAAACGTTTTCTTAAATTTAATCTTATTTGTTTGGCCGGTTTGATCCTCAACGTCCTGCTCTTAAACTTTTTCTTCAATGTCTTAGATATTAATCGCTATATTGCTAACTTAATAGCGATCGCTATAGTTACCGTTTGGAACTTCTGGATGAATTTAAAACTCAGTTGGCGTGTGACGGAGGTTAAACCCGAAAAGTCCAGCAGGCCATAGGAAAGCCTTTGAAAACTTTCCCTCTCATCCTGCAAACCCTTTTTAACTCTCGTTCAACCAGGAAACCGATTACCAATTTTCATCTGGTCAATTACCTAATTTTCAGGGGAAAAGTCCCGGAATTTTCCCCCCGATCACTGCCATATCCGGTACTTTTTGATTGACAAAAGGTCTAAAAGTCTTACCCAACAAGGTTTTTAGATTTATTCAGCCAACCCTAACTATTATTAAACGTTGTCGTCAGCCATGATCGAAATGACTGCTATTCCGCCGATTTATCTGAAAAACTATCGTATTGCGGCGATTATTCCCTGTCACAACGAAGAACTAACGATCGCTAAAGTTGTCTCCCAATTCCAAACTTTTTTGCCAGAAGCGGCAATTTATGTCTATAACAACCGCTCTACCGATGATACCGTGACGGAGGCACTCAAAGCTGGGGCGATCGTTCGTCAGGAAATCCAACCGGGAAAAGGCAATGTTGTCCGGCGGATGTTTGCCGATATCGAGGCCGATATCTATATTCTCATCGATGGTGATGATACCTACGAAATTGCGGCAGTACGACGCTTAATTGAACGAATGCTGCGGGAACAATTGGATATGGTCGTCGGTGCGCGTCGGGAAGCGGCAAAATCCTCCCAGGCTTATCGTCCCGGTCATCGCGCTGGTAATCTATTTTTAACAGGATTGGTGAAATTTCTGTTTGGAGCGCGTTTAATCGATATGCTCTCCGGTTATCGCGTCTTTTCTCGTCGTTTCGTCAAATCTTTTCCCGCTTTGTCCAATGGTTTCGAGATTGAAACCGAGTTAACTATCCACGCTTTAGAATTAAAAATTCCCTTCGCCGAAGAACCAACCCTCTACGGGGAACGTCCCGAAGGTTCCCAAAGTAAGTTAAAAACCTTTCAAGATGGCTGGCGAGTATTGGGAACCGCTATCCTACTTTTTAAAGAAATTCGTCCTTTTCTCTTTTTTAGCCTTGTCTCGCTAATTTTGGCGGTTATTTCCCTCCTCTTAGCGATCCCCGTCCTGTTTGAATACCTCGAAACCGGCTTAGTACCACGTTTTCCCACCGCTATTTTATCGGCCTCGATCATGCTTTTAGCCTTTTTAAGTTTGACCTGTGGCATGATCCTCGATTCCGTCTCCCGGGGACGAAAAGAGATGAAACGAATGGCCTATCTAGCTAACAGTTGGCTGAAAGGTTAGGGAAAAAGTTCACTAAACATACAGGTCTAGGTAACATCTGGGGTTAAACCCTCTCTAACCGTTGCAGCACGGAGGAGGGTTTTTTGTCAATAAATTCCGCCGGCGAAATTTGATATTTAATCAGATTGGCTAATTCCTGTAGTTGGCTGATGGCTTCCGCACCTTCGAGTTTCATTAACTCTCGATCATCGCGCATTTCTGTCCAGGTGATGCCGTAATCGGACACGAGAAACCGAATTAGATGGGTTTCACCCAATCCGACCATAAAGGATGCGCTGTTCATTTGACCGCCACAGGTATAGCAAGATGCTAGATAACCTTGATTTTCTAGTGCGATCGCTAAGGCCTGTAAATCCATGACCAAGTCTTTGACTAGTTGGCGATGCTCTTCTGCAAGTCGTTTAAACACAATGTTCCTCCTGACAACACTCCTCAATTATAAAACCTTAATACTGTTTTAAGATTCTTTTTTGAGAAAATAAAGTACATGAACCAGGTTTTTTTTACGGATGTTAAGTAACAAAATGTAAAGAACCCGATACCTAGAGTAGCGTGAATTCCTGATATCGCCAAGTATATGTAGGGTCTGCTGAATAATGGTAAAACCCTTTTAAAATAAGGCTTTTGACCTGTTAAAATCCGATGTTCATGCTGCGAAAATCGGATTGGGACCATCAAAAACCTGGCATTATCCCGTTACCAGTTTATCCGTCTTTCCACCCCCTCGATCCCAACTATTCCCATCATGCCTATTTTTAAAGTTTAATATCCGGTTTCGACAAAAAAGTTTGCAAATCTATGTTGACTGCCTATCCTAACCAAGAAGTTAATTTTACACGACTACTTAATAGTGACGTGGAGTATAAACCCATTGCTTGGTTTTACCCTGCTCAATAAGGCGAGTTTTACTCGATCCAATCAAAATTATGGTTCGCATATCCGCATCTTTAATAGTCATATCCTCTAGGAATTTCACCGTCACTGTTTCCCCTTTTCGCCCTAAATTACGCGCTAGTACCACAGGAGTTTGCGGCGAGCGCCATTGTAATAAAATCTCTTTTGCCTTCTCCAATTGCCAAGTGCGCTCTTGAGACACAGGATTATAAAATGCGATCGCTAAATCTGCTCGGGCTGCTAACTCAATGCGCTGAGAAATCACCTGCCAAGATTTGAGAATATCCGATAGGGAAATCGCACAAAAATCATGTCCTAAAAGTGCGCCAACCCTGGCGGCCGCCGCTTGCATCGCCGAAATCCCCGGACAGACCTGAATTGCGATCGCATCCCATGCTGGTTTTGCTTTTTTTTCTAATACCTCAAACACGGCCGCGGCCATGGCATAAATTCCGGGATCTCCGGAAGAAACTAAGACAACCGATCGCCTCTTAGCCGCTAAATCTAGGGCTATTTCCGCGCGATCGAGTTCCACCCGATTATCCGATTCATGACGGACAATTTCTGGTTTTCGCAGGGATTCTACCAAATCCAAATAGGTTTTATAACCCACCCAATCCGTGGCTTTTTCCAATACTTCTCGAACTTCCGGCGACATCCAATTTAGCGCACCAGGGCCGGTTCCGACTATGGCTAATTTACCTTGACTTTCGTTGGCAAAATCCCCTGGGGACAAACCGGATTTTTCCTTAATTTGCTGGCTTTCCTCACAGAGATAAACTAAACAGTTAGTGCTAGGTTTTGCTAAGTTTAAGTTATTTTTATCGATAATCTCAATGCTCAGTTTTGCTGCTGATGAAATCGGTAAATTACTATTTTTTAACCAGTCCGCTTCACCAATTAATTTTACTTTTTCACCCGCCAATAAATCGGCAAGAAACTTCTTAGCATCATCGGGATTAACTAACTGATAACCCAGTGGTGGCGATAATAAAGTCGTTTTAAATCTAATATCACCAGTGGTGGTAATTGCTGGGGAAATTTGCCAAACCGAGGCAATTTGACGAGCGAGATCATTAACCCCTTGTAAACCCCCCAACAAAGGCACTACCGCGCTGCCATCTTCCGCGATCGCTAATACAGGTGGTTCTTGCCATTTATTAGTTAATAAAGGTGCTAAAGTGCGAATTAAAATACCCGCCGCACAAATGCCAATAATTGGCGTTCCCGTCTGGAAAAATTCTCGCACCGTTTCGCCAAAATTAGTATAGGTAAAATCAGCCGAATGGGTACGATTTATTAACCCATAAACCACTGCTTCCGGTAGGGCCATTTGCACTTGACGAGCAACGGTGATACTGGTTTCTCCTAAAATGAGAATAGCTGGAGGTTTCATTTGGCTTCCCCCGACTGCGTTGCGATTAACTTTTGCATAAATTCTTGCTGCTCTGCCGAGTTAATTCCAGCCTTTAAGCTGTCTAACACCCGTGACATATTGCCGTTGAGCATGGCTGAAATATCTAACCACAAACCCGGAAATACTAGAGAGCAAATCACCCCTTCTTGGTTGGGTAACAAAGAAATATAATCGCCATCTTGTAAACTAAACCAATCAATTTTTTGATCAAATACCTGCCAAACAAGGTATTCTTGAATGCCACTGCGTCGATAAGCACGTTTTTTATCCCCTAAATCTATGGCGGCACTACTAGCGGCAATTTCTACCACTAATTCCGGCGATCCTTCTAGGTATCCCTCTGCACTTAGGGTTGATTTTCCCCCGCTTTCTTGACTAATTAATAACACCCCATCCGGCTGTAATTCGTTGTCGATATCCAAGCGAACTGTTGGCTCAATACCCATTTGTACTTGGGGTGTAGCAGCTTGATAAACTCCCAACCAAGTGATTAAACGTCCGTGGGGTTCAGCATGAAATTTAAACCTTAATGGGGATGCCATATACACAACTCCTTCGATTAGTTCGGCTTTTTTTAATCCTGGCATAGCTTGATAACGGCGCTCGAATTCGGGACGAATTAAGCGATCCCCATTTTCTAAGGGTGGTAAATGTTGAGTGGTTACAGTCTGAGAATTTAAGGATTTAGCCAGGGAAGAAGTCATGGTGGCAGTCTTTGGGAACAAAACAGCATTGATTTTATTATAGATTGTTTCATTGGACTTCTTGAGGGATTTAATTTTTAACTGAAATTTTCCCAGAAGTCCCGCGCTTTTAGCGATGGGATGAATGGCGACCAACAGATAGACAATTACCCAAAACTATAGCATTTATCTTAGTGATGAGGTACAAAGTTTTCGTTTTGGGAAGTCGGTAGTCGATACCAAATTAGGTTACACTTCATCTAGTTATGAGAAACGCTGTAATAACTGATATAGCGCACCTAAATGAAAGGTAAACGTCCTCTTCTGGAGCCTACCCGTTCACGAATCAATTAGGCACACGATAACTGATAACCGATAACTGATAACTGATAATGTTGGTTCCCCTTACCCGTGAATCGATCGAGCAAATTGTCCCGATTATCGCCACCGGCCCCCAGTACGCTCACTATTGGGGTAAATGGTCTGATTTTCTGCGCCGTTTATTCATTTCTGTCATCGCTCTCACCGCAGCTTGGTTAATCGGGAATTTATTCGGCCCCGGTGGTTTAACGATTAAACTGATTTTCGACATTATCGCTGGTTTATATTGGCTCTGGGGTCCGGTTTATTGGGCCAGTGTTCGCAATAATACCTATCGTCGTCTTCCCTACGGAGGGTTTTGGCGCGGTCGCGTTTTCGATGCTTTTGTCACCGAGGAATTAATCGGGGAAGAAGAAAGGGTCAATAAACGCGGGGAATTAGAGATTATCGAAAATCGCCAACGCTGTATTAATCTAGAAATCGGTGATCAAACTGGCTTTTCGGCGATCGTTCGCGCTCCCCTCAAACGCATTCATAAATCGATCCGTCCCGGGATGGTGGCCGAAGCTTTGTTAATGTCTCGAGAACCCGATTTAGGGGATATCAATCAGCTTTCTGATGTCCATCTTCCCCAACTCGACCAGTGGATAGGGGAATATCCTGTGCTGCGACGCGATATTTTCCAGCAAGTTAGCGGCGAATTAGGAGGGGGAAAAGAACCCCGGCCAAAACCTTCTCGTTATTCTAATAATAATGTCATCCGAAGACGCAAAACCCGTTAATTGTTCGGCGATCGCTGAAAAGACACCGGTTTCTCGGCCATCAATGAATAATAAGTAGCTGGTTAGAGTTAAATTGAAGATAGATTTTGGGTTCGATCCCCCCTTAATCCCCCCTTATTAAGGGGGGTGTCTGAAAGTTTTTAACATCTACCTACTTAATCAATTAAATGGTCTATTTACAGATTTTATGCCATTTAATCCTTATTTTTGCCGTTTTTGAACCATCAAAAATTAATTATGCAGGAGGTTTAATATAATGTTAATTGAGCTTAGAAGGAGATAAATCGATGACGGCATCCTATGAGCAAGACTTTGGACTTTGGGCCGAACAAATGGCCGATTTATTAGCCTCTGGTCGGTTTTCCGAGTTAGATATTGAGAATTTAGTCGAAGAGGTAAGGGATTTGTCGAAACGGGAGCGCGATCGCTTACTCGCTAGTCTAAGATTAATTTTGCATCATTTATTAAAGTGGGACTATCAACCTCAACGGCGATCGCACAGTTGGCTGGGGACTATTCAACGAGAAAGAGCTAATATTAGGCTTTATTTGGACGATAGCCCCAGTTTAAGGCGATATTTAACCGATGAAAGCCTATTTAAACTCTATGCTGTTGCTTGTTCCGATGCCTTTAGAGAGACGGGATTAGAGTTTCCCCCCGTTTGTCCCTACGGTATTGAGGATATTTTAAATCGTTCTCTTCAATTGTCGGAATGATAGACGAAAAACGATTAAAGTTGGTAAGCTTAGATAGTATCCACAGGATCTTAAGTTTATCGCCATGATTGACTGGTTAATTGTCTGGGGGGTTACTCAAGCCGCAGGTTCGCTGGTTCGTTCAGTAATGCAAGAGTTGGCCATAGAGGGTGCAAAAGATTACGGAAAGGAATTTTTTAAAAATAGTCTAGGTAAAGTGTTACACTTACCCGAAAAAGATGTTCAAAAAGAAGCTTATGGAAAAGCAATGAAGGAGTTTTTAGAACTCTTTCAGCAACAGTTAGAAAGGGCGAATCTGGAGGATGATCAAATTAAAAACCTTGAAAAACCTCTCAAGACTTTTATTAAAGATGACCAAGTTAAACCTATTTTAGGGGATGCTTTTGATATTGATTGTCAAGTTCTTGATACTTTTACGTTAGCTCAATCTTGGCAAAGACTTAATTTACCCCCGTTACCCGCTGAATTTAACTGGGAAAAACTCGGTAAATTTTATTTGAGAAAAACCAAAGAAATTATTGAAAATTCTGAAAAGCTAAGAGCCGTTTTTTTAGTTAAGTTACAGGATAGAGATAGCCAAAATATTCAAGAAATAGCAGGAGTTAAAACAGATTACAATTTAGATAACTATGGGGAAGGCTTAAAAAAAGAATATGGTCATCTTAAATTAGAATGTTTAGACACAACGACTTATGAACAAATCAAACTCTGGCGAATGTTTGTACCGCAAAATGTGAGACGATGCAAACAGTTTATTCCTCAACTTTATGAATTACCTAAAGAAGTGCTGCAGGAACTTGTAGATAGGGGAGAAATTACTCAAGCGGAGTTAGAACAAATACAAGCAGAACTGGAACGAAAACGACGAGAATATGTCAATGAAAAATTAGATCCTGTTTTGAATATCGTCAATTCTTCTGAATACCGAAGAACCGTAATTTTGGGTGATCCGGGGGCGGGAAAATCGAGTTTATTGCAGTATTTAGCTTTAAATTGGGCTGAAAAAGAACTCAGTCAGCGTGTTTTGTTTCCCCTTCCTCTTTTGATAGAATTGCGTATTTATGCCAGAGATAAGGATGAAAAAAAATGTCAGAATATTCTAGAATTTTTCCATCAAGGTAATCTGATTTGTCATCTCAATCAACTTGCTTTAGACGATAAACTTGAAAAAGGTCAAGCTCTTGTGCTTTTTGATGGCTTAGATGAAGTTTTTAATCCTCAATTAAGAGAGGAAATTGTCACCGATATCAAACGTTTTAGTATTGAATATCCTCAAGTGCAGATTATTGTCACTTCTCGCTGGTTAGGATATAAAGCAGAAGAATTAAATCATGCTGGTTTTGAACATTTTATGATCCAAGATTTAGATCAAAATCAGATTGAAGATTTTATCCAACGTTGGCATGATTTAGCTTTTGAAAATCGAGATGATAAACCCCAAAAACAAGAACGTTTACAAAAGGCAATTAAGGAGTCAAAAGCGATTCGAGAATTAGCAGGAAATCCTTTATTATTAACGATGATGGCTATTCTGAATCGAACTCAAGAATTACCAAGAGACCGCTCAAAACTTTATGAAAAAGCGTCAGAAGTGTTATTACATCAATGGGATTTTGAAACCAAGGAAGGATTAATTGATCCTGAACTGAAAAAATATCTTTACAATATTGATCTACGAGATAAAAGGGACATTCTGCGTTTAGTCGCAAGTGCCATACAAGCAAGGGAAAAAGGGTTAGCTGCTAATTTAATCTATAAGGAAGAATTAGAAAATATTTTGACTCAATATCTTCAAGGAACAGGAATTAACAAACGAGACGCTGATGATCTGACTGATTTAATTATCAAACAACTCCGCTATCGTAATTTTATTCTTTGTTCTTTAGGTGGCAATGCTTTCGCTTTTGTTCATCGAACTTTTTTAGAATACTTTTGTGCTTGCGAGTTTTATAAAAAATTTAAAAACCGAGGATTACCAGACGGAATTCCTCTTGAGGATTTGAAAACCAAAGTATTTGAAAAACATTATTCAGACCCTGTTTGGAAAGAAGTTTTATGTTTACTGATGGGGATGCTAAGTGCAGAATTTACCAAAGAAATTGCTGAAGAATTAATTAATTATCTCATTGATATGGAGGAAAAAGATCAGGAATTTGCTCATCTTTTTTTGGCAGCAGATTGTTATGGAGAATTGCGAAATCAGTCTATTTATGTTGAACTAAGTCAGCGATTGTTAAATCAACTAGAAAAGCTTTGTGATAAAGATATGGATTATTATAAAAAATATGATCCCGAAAAATGCTGGCAACAACGAGGGAAAATCAGAGGCAAAAGTATTTCTTGTGTTGTAAAAAATTGGCAAGGTGATCCCAACGGATGGAATATGCTTCAAAAAATAGCTCAACCTGTAAACAGTTGGCCAGAACAAGCACTTATTATCGACGCATTGGTTCAAATTGCTCAACTATACCCAGTAGCATTATCTAAAATCCAAGAACTCGCTAATAAGGGTAAATCAAAAGCAATTGAAGCTTTAGTAACCCATTGGCGAGATAATCCGCAAACTTTACCCATTATTCAACAACAAGCTAATAAGGGTAAATCAGAAGCAATTGAAGCTTTAGTAACCCATTGGCGAGATAATCCGCAAACCTTACCCATTATTCAACAACAAGCTAATAAGGGTAAATGGGAAATTATTGGACTTGGGTCGGCATTAGGTGGAATAACAATTGACTCGGAAATAGGAGCAATTATCGAAACCATATTAGCTAGAAAGGATCTAGATTCTGACATTAAAGAAGAGTTTCGAGAACTTCTTGGGCGTAATAATTTCAGAGAGTTGAGAAATCCTGATCAAGATAGTCAGCACGAAAGAGGTGGCGGTGGTCATTTTTCTACTTTAAGAACTAAAATAACTGATGCTGAAATTTTAGTAAAATCTTTGCAGGATTGCGGCTACCAATTCTGTTAAAAAACCAAAATCAATAATCCGCACCCCACGCACCAACTTTGTCGTTAAATTGGTGCGTTATGATTATAATACTTAGAGGTCATCTGGAGTTAATCCTGTTAATTTAGCAATTCTTGCTAACATTTTCGGTCTAATTTCATCGCCATCATGGAAAGCAAAAACGACATCATTCCAGCCAGACCTTTCTAAAATTTTATCAGAGCCTGTCTGTCGTTTAATTTTCCAACCTATGCTTTTTAATGCTTTTAAAACTTGTTTGGCTTTCGTTGCTGACCATTGACTCATAGAGCAACAAATGATAAATTTAGGTGATTTTCTGGAAGTTCTCCCTGTTCAAGTTGATCGGCTAAGACACGCAAGGCAAGTGCTTGAACTTTAGCCATAGCTTCCTGTTGACTATTGCCATAGACTAAAACTCCCGGAAGTTCGACGATTTCAGCAATATATCGTCCATCTTCTTCTTGTTCTATGTCAATCTTATAATTCATTTGAGAATTACCTATGGGATGACCTGCTGTCTTGATTATATTAGATTTTATAGCCGCTCTTGTCGGTTGGATTGACCCAAGGAAACCCAACACACATTAGATAGGGTTTGCCGAAAAAGCTTTTCGTGGGGTTAGGAGTGAGTATTCAGTGATTCGGATGCGGGTTTTCAGTTCACTGTTCACAGCAAAATACTCCCCACTTCCCCACTTCCCCACTTCCCTATCCCTTTTAAACAGGATTTAGTATTAGCCTGTATTAACATTTCTGATTGCGTTGTTAAGTTTGGCTAATAACAGCTTATTTTTAGTTCCTTGTCAAGCCCCTATTATAATTTTTTATCTCTGACCCTTAACCCGATTTAACATTTATCTTAAAAATCTGGTTTTTTGTAGCAAAGATAACAGTTTTATTAACTATTATCTGCATCTATAGAGGGAAATCGGGGAGGGCTGATAATCCCTGAAAGCCTTGTCAATACTAGCATTATTCCCTCTCAAAATTTCACTAATTCCCTAAGTTTTCCTAACCTTGATCCCCTCTAGGACACAAAAAATTAAAAACCTTTCATCTTAACTTGGTTTTTAGCGCCAGTCAACCCTTTATTTAAATTTTTGATTCTCTTGCCCGATAACGATATAAATTCTCGTAATGACCAACCGATTTTCCGTGATACGGTTGAACAGAAAGCAACCAAGTTAGCTCTGCAAGCACAAAGGAATGTTAGCAAGTTCCTTCAGCTTTGCATTGGGAACTTGCTAACGCACAATAAGAAAGTCTATGAATAAACAACTGATCAACAAACTACAAGCCGTAACTGCCCTTACCGTAGTGGGGACTACAGCTTCGATAATTTGTTCCCAGACAGCAGGACACAGCAACAGCCTGACGGATATTAGAGTAGAGCGTCAAACTGTTATCGAGTCCACTTTTTCTAATAGTCGAACAAATGATTCAAGTATTAAGATATCACGTTCGGTTCAAGATAATGCTAACGAAATTCTAAAAACTTTGGAGTCCCTAGTGGACAAAGAAAATACCGTCCCTGCAAGCGTTACACCCCGGACCCAAGAGGCCATTCCTTCGACGATACAACCCCAATCACAACCCAATCAAGTCAAGCCGGCCCCAGCTAATGCCCCAGCTACCAATCCTGCCTCAGTGACACCAGCAGAGAAGCCGAAAACAAGCCAAGCGGTAAAAACCAGCAGTCGCCCCCGTAAAAAGGGAATGGCCTCTTGGTATGGTCCTGGTTTTCACGGTCGTCGCACCGCTAGTGGTGAGACTTTTAACTCTAGTAGTTTAACCGCCGCCCATCGCTATCTACCTTTCGGCACCAAGGTTAGGGTAACTAATCTGCGTAACGGGCGCTCGGTGGTGGTGCGAATTAACGATCGCGGTCCGTTTAGCGGTGGTCGCCTCATCGATCTCTCCAGAGGTGCGGCAGCGATTATCGGTGTCTTCCAATCGGGAGTTGCCCCAGTTGTCTTGGAAGTTTTAGGCAGATAATCAGTTATCAGTTATCAGTAAACAGTAAGCAGTGAAAAGACAGCACTGTTAATGCCATTTAATAGTCCTCACTTAATAAGCTGTACCGCGTTTAAACTGCGTCTTGGAAATTTTAGTACAAATGCTCGAACTTCTTCCTTATCCCTGACTTGAAAGAGGGTGTAGGGTGTGGGGTGTGGGGTGCAGGGAAGGAAACCTCTTTCATCTCTGGTGGTGAAAATTTTTTCATCGGGACTGACTAAAAACTCAAATCCGATCACTGATAACTGGTAACTGATAACTGGTAACTGGTAACTGGTAACTGGTAACTGGTAACTGGTAACTGGTAACTGGTAACTGGTAACTGGTAACTGGTAACTGGTAACTGGTAACTGCTATAGTGATCCTATTGGGATTTGACTGGGTTTATGTTAGAAATTAGCGATTTATCGGTTAATTATGGCGGAATAAAGGCATTACAGCAGGTTAGCTTAAGGGTAGAAACGGGGGAAATTGTCACCCTGATTGGAGCGAACGGAGCAGGAAAAACGACGACTCTAAAGACGATATCTAGGATTTTAACGGCAAAGACGGGGCGAATAATTTATCAGGGTCAAGATATTACCCATTTACCGCCCCATGAAATCGTTAAGCGGGGAATTGCCCATAGTCCGGAAGGGAGAAGAATCTTAGCGCGTCAAACAGTCTTGACAAATTTGCAGTTAGGTGCTTATACGAGAAGCGATCGCCTAGCAGTAAAAAGCGATATCGAAGAGCAGTGGCAACTATTTCCCCGACTATCGGAGCGCCGAGAGCAGTTAGCGGGAACCCTAAGCGGTGGGGAACAGCAGATGCTGGCGATCGCCAGAGCTTTAATGAGTCGTCCCAAGTTATTGTTACTAGACGAACCCAGTTTAGGACTAGCGCCGCAGATAGTGCGAGAAATCTTCAGTATTATCCGTCAATTAAACGAATCGGGAGTAACTATCCTGTTAGTGGAACAAAACGCCAATTTAGCCCTAGAAACTGCCAATCGCGGCTATGTTTTGGAAGCGGGACGCTTGACTATCGCAGGAGAAGCCGGGGATTTACTCAAGGATGAGCGCGTCAAACAAGCTTATTTAGGTTAATCGATGATGATGCGCCAACTATATATAAAAGTCTATGGTAAAGGCAGGCCAAAAAATATTCACAAAATTTTACAAAGTCGCATAAAATGAACACATAACGAAATAGGTATTTTTTCTTACTGCCATGCTAACGGCTAACTTCCCCTGGCTCACTGCCATCATTTTGCTCCCCTTGCTTTCCTCCTTCCTTATCCCTGTAATCCCCGACAAAGAAGGAAAAACTGTTCGTTGGTTCGCTCTTGGAGTCGGACTAGCAGACTTTGTTTTAATGTGCTACGTTTTTTTACAAAAATATGATTTAAGCAACCCCAACCTACAATTAGTGGAAAAAATCGATTGGGTTCCCCAAATAGGTTTAAGTTGGGCGGTGTCGGTGGATGGTATCTCGGCACCGTTAGTTTTATTAGCAGGATTGGTGACAACCCTTTCTATCTTGGCCGCGTGGCAAGTGGACCGCAAACCCCGTTTATTCTACTTCCTGATGCTGTTGCTCTACGCCGCTCAGATTGGTGTTTTCGTCGCCCAAGACTTATTATTATTCTTTTTAATGTGGGAAATCGAGTTAATTCCCGTTTATCTACTCGTTTCCATCTGGGGTGGTCAAAAACGTCGTTATGCCGCCACTAAATTCTTACTCTACACCGCCGCCGCTTCTATCTTCATCCTCGTTGCCGGTCTAGCCATGGCCCTTTACGGTGGTGGTGCGATGACCTTTGATATGGCGGAATTAGGATTTAAAGATTATCCCCTCGCTTTAGAATTAGTCCTTTACGCTGGTTTATTAATCGCTTTCGGGGTCAAACTCGCTATCTTCCCCCTCCATACTTGGCTCCCCGATGCTCACGGTGAAGCTTCTGCACCTGTATCGATGATTCTCGCTGGTGTTCTCCTCAAAATGGGTGGTTACGGTTTAATACGCCTTAATATGGGGCTTCTACCCGATGCACACATCTACTTTGCCCCCATTCTAGCGATTCTCGGTGTCGTTAATATTATCTACGGTGCTTTCGCTTCCTTCGGTCAACAAAACATGAAACGCCGTCTCGCTTATTCCTCGGTTTCACACATGGGATTCGTCCTTTTAGGGATTGCTTCCTTTACCGATGTGGGTATTAGCGGTGCTATGTTACAAATGCTCTCCCACGGTTTAATTGCCGCCGTCTTATTCTTCCTTGCTGGTGTCACCTACGACCGCACCCATACCTTAGCTTTAAACGAGATGGGTGGGATTGCCCAAGCGATGCCGAAAGTCTTCGCTCTCTTTACTGCCGGCGCCATGGCTTCCCTAGCGTTACCTGGAATGAGCGGTTTTGCCAGCGAAATTACCGTATTCATCGGTGTCACTAGCAGTGACGTTTATAGCCAAACCTTCCGGGTTGTGACTGTCTTCCTCGCTTCCGTTGGTTTAATCCTCACCCCGATTTATCTACTCTCCATGCTTCGTCAAGTTTTCTACGGAGATGGTTCTTCCTGCGATATTACTAACATTCTCCCCAACAAAAGTAACGAACAGGCAGTTTGTTTCGGTACTAGCTGTGTCCTCCCTCATGAATCAGAATATAGTGACGCTAAACCCAGAGAAATCTTTATCGCTGTCTCTTTCCTCGCTTTGATTGTCGCTATCGGTTTCTATCCCCAACTGGCTACCCGTATCTACGATGTGAAAACGGTGGCAGTTAACTCGGAAGTGCGTCAAGCTTACACAGAAATCGCCGCCACTCGTCAAAATATCTACGCTGAAACTCAACCGGACGTAAGCGCAAAAGTTGCCAGTGTCTTCCATTGACACTCCCGTCGCTAAAAGCGAGGGATTCTTGGTTCATTGAGTTTCCTTAATCTGGCAGGACGTATCCAACCAAACCAGAGGGAATCTCTCCCCAAGCTTGAGTTCCGGT
>VYLC01000048.1_pt1 | contig 23385 bp, 16 predicted proteins | sample 5109531 | NCBI WGS metagenome assembly VYLC01 (sample SAMN12291787, study PRJNA351875) | freshwater metagenome | isolation source: freshwater lake | place: USA: Michigan, Gull Lake | collected 2013-08-08
CTTCTGTATCTATCTTTCAGTTCCTCTGAACTTAGATGTTCGGCTAAGTAAGCTTTCTTGGGCATTTTATCTCCTCGTCTTTACTTGTTTTATTATAACAGGATTTAGTATGATATTTAATTACATCTCCCCACTTATGTGTTTTTTTGTTACATTTAAGTATTTTTTGTTTATCTATGGTTATCATAGAGCAAGTTAAATTGTTCCCCAATTATTTCCCTAACCAACCAATCTTTGATCCCAAACCCTTTTGCCTTGACATTACGTCAATGAGAGGAACCATCGGCTCTTGGTTTGCCTGTTTAAGTGTTGCTTTCAAGCTAGGTAAACAGTTGAGTAGCGGTAACTTTTGAGCAATAGTTGGGTTCGGTTATTGACTATATTTTGCCGTGGGCAAATTCTGAGAATTAATCAGAACTAAGTGCGCTTGAGAACGTGGAGTTATTCCCTGTCTCTGCTGCCTTTTGTCTGTCTTCCGAACCTGTCGCTGCTGCGGATTTGAGGTTCATTTATCCTTTGTCTGAGAGAGAGTAAAAAATATGCTGCACATTCATATTCTTCAGGATACGTTTTTCAAGTCTTCCACAGCTTTTTCTGAAACCCTTAATAGTGATCAGAAGTTCTTGATTCAAGCGGGAACTAAATTACCAATTAAATCCTATTTTCGCCAAAATAATCATTATTCTGTCAAGTTAGCCGAAGAACAAGGTTCAGTGGGAAAAGCGGGATTTTTCTTTGATGATCATGTACAAGTAGAAGAAATACGAGGAGTTTGGATCACCAATGTTGACAGTGATATTCTCAAGTCTAAAGACAACTTAAAAACTGGGTTGGAAAAACTTAAAAATTTAGGATTTAATACTCTTTATCTAGTAGTTTGGAATAAAGGCTATGTGTTTTTTAAATCACAAATTGCTGATAATGTCTTCACTGCTAATGAAGAAAAACTCCCAAAAGTCAACCTTGAAAAAGAGTTAGTCGGTAGAGATATACTAGCAGAAATCATTGAGATTAACCAGACAAAAAAGTATAACTTTCGGATTATTGCTTGGTTTGAATATGGTTTAATGGTTCCTCCGGCTGCTCCCTTAGTTGCCCAAAAACCAGATTGGTTTATGCTTACTCATCAACAGGAAAATACAGTTGATGGTGATGGGAATTGCCGCTTAAATCCTGCTCATCCTGAAGTTAAAGATTTTTGGATTAGTATCATTCGTGAAGTGGTAAAAAACTATGAAATTGATGGTATTCAATTAGATGATCACTTCGCTATTCATCACGTAAAACTCTTGCCTAATGGTACTAAAAATTTTGATTTTAGTATGGGGTTTGACTCCTTTACCATCAAACTTTTTCAAGAGGAAACTGGTTCAGTTAGTCCCTTAAGCAATCCCCAATTAGCGAAATTTAAAGATTGGCGCAAGGAGAAGTTAACTCAGTTAGTGCGATTGATTTTTAAAACCATTAAAGCGGAAAAAGACGATTGTATTCTCTCCATTTCTCCCAATCCTTTAGGATTTTCGATCGATCATGCTTTAGCTGATTGGCAAGCATGGGAAAAGGAGGGATTAATCGAAGAAATGGCCTTACAAGTTTATCGTGGAGATATCCAGATTTTTGAGAGAGAAATCGATAAATTAGAGGTAAAAGCATCGCGAGAACATATTCCCACCGTCATCGGTATTCTCACTGGTTTAAAACCCAGCAATAGACGGGTAAATTTCCAATTAATTCAAGCACAAACTCAGGAGACTCGTGAGCGAGATTTTGCTGGTTTTGCCTATTTTTTCTATAGCAGTTTATTAGACCATATTCCCACCACAGAAACTCTGGCTGACAGGGAGAAGAAATTGGCTCAAATTCTGGCTACCGATCAATTTGTCTAATTTATTTATTCATTAAGGAGCTAAGTTATGAGTCAACGGTCTCTTTCAAAAACTGAAAAGTTGGCTGAATGATCCTTGAAATGCAGTTTTATCAGCCTTGGCTATTGCCACAGGAACTAAGCTATTTCATGGCTTGCCCGCTTTAGTCTCTGATACGCTAAAAGCTGCAAGGAGTCAAGTTAATAGTTAAGAAAAATAATTGATTGTATGGCTGTTCTAAATTAAGCTTTAGAATAGCATTTTTGCTGCCGAACTTTCTATAAAAATTGCCATAAAACAATAGTAAATTTTTGTAAAAATATAATTTTTATTAGTTTAATTGAGGTAGAGTATATCCAGAGGAATTGATCAATAAATAAACATTGAAGAAACTGGAGGTATACAGATGAAATTTGGGATTGATATGGGTCATAATTGCCCACCTCATGACATTGGCGCATCGGGAGTTAGACAGGAAGATGTTGTTATTAAAGAGGTGGGTACTCGCCTAATTGCTAAATTAGCCGCAGCAGGTCATTCAGTAATTAACTGCACCCCAACCAGTGCCGTTAGTCTTAATGATTCTTTGCGAAAAAGAGCCAATAAAGCCAATAGTAATAACGTTGATATTTTTGTATCAATTCACTTTAATGCGTTTAACACAAAGGCAGTGGGAGCGGAGGTTTATGGTATTAGTCAAACTTCTCAAGCGATCGCTAAATCAGTTTTGACGGAAATTGTCAAGCTAGGATTTAAAAATAGAGGAGTAAAAAATACCCGTTTTTCTGTGTTGGTAAATACTTCAATGCCGGCAATTTTAATTGAATGTTGCTTTGTGGATTCCCAAGCAGACATGGCTCTTTTTGATGCAGAAAAGATGGCAGAAGCGATTAAAGTTGGTTTAATTGGGGATGCTGATGACAACTCTACACCAGAACCAGCTACCCTAAGAATTACTCAAAAAACTGTTCTTAAACCCTCCACAGAGCAATCCTCTGAACTAGAGGCAAGTACCTTAGTTGAGATTGAACCGGGAGATTATGCCGTGTTGGATGTGCGCTTGGAAGAAAGACATTTTTTTGTGAAATGGCCTGATAAAAGTTTTGGCAATCGGGACGAACATTTTGTGTTTGAAGAGTTTGCGAAAATAGTGCAATAGACGGAAATTTTGGTCTATTCTTACCCAATCAAAAATGATTTATTCTTGGTCGCTAACAGGAGATGGTAATGGCCTTACTAGATGACTTAGTTCAACAATATGCTAGAACTGACTTAGCTACTATTTTTCAAGAAGTTGACAACACTTCTCAAAGATCGGTTAATCTCACAGACATTCCTCCCGATCATTTTAGTCATTTAAAAGAAGTTTCTCTCGCTCAATGGCTATTAGAGTCCGCCAGAGCCACCAGTAAACTAGCCGAGGAACAGAAAAACTTCGCTGGTTTAAAATGGCGCAAGGAAATGACTCCCTTTGCTACTCCTAAATCGATTAAAGTACCTTCTGAATCGGAAGCGATGGACTTTTGCTTATTCACGGATATTGACAAATTTCTGCGAGGTTATTGGAAATTTTTAACCCGTGAACCCTATAAAGGATTAGAAGAAAATACTCAAACTCCTGAAAACTTTATCGGTTTTATTCAAAGTAAAGGCTTTGCTGCCGATATAAGTTATATCAGCAAAGTGTTAAAACTTGTTCCCGAAGCGAGGACTTTACTAGCAAAAACCAACGGAATTGTTATTCCACCACCCCCCAATACCTTACAAGTAACCAGTTTTCCGAAGGAAGTGGAAGTGGGACAAAGTTTTCAGATTGAAGGAACCGCCGCTGCTGCCGACAAAGGCAAAAAATTGACCGTTTTAGTTGATAATAAATTCCCCCTAGATGATATTGAAATACAAGAAGGAGGAGAATGGGAAGCCGAATTTGTCTTCTTACAAGCAGGCGATCGCATTGTTAAAATAGCCATTGATAATCAAAGTGTAGAAATCGAAATCAAGGCTTCTCTACCCGAGGAAACCGGTGCAATTACCCTGAATTTAACGGGAAGTGTTGGATTAGGAGGAATCAACCGAACAGCCGATAAGATTGCGGTTAAACAGCGATTACATTCCCTCGGCTATACTTTTGTCGGTGATCCTAATAGTGCAGCTTTGAATACGGGTTTCATTCTTGCTATTCAATTATTTCAATCGATTATTGCAGGGAGAGAAACTCTAGGCGGAGATGGACGAATAGATGTGGGAAATACCACTCAGAAATGGTTAGAAGCGGCCAATGCACCTCGTTGGCAAACCATGCCCGATAGTAATCCTTCTATTAGCTTAATTAATCATGAGAAAAATCAAACCAATGATGATCATGATTTTGGAACAAGTTGGTTAGCAGATGCCATCTTAGAAATTGCTGCTGACTATCATAATACATTCCGAGTTTCTAATCCCAGTAAGGCCGCTTTTTCTATTAATGATGTTAGTAAACCCACAGGGGGAGACACCCCGCAACACGCAGGCCATGAGACGGGTTTAATGTGTGATGTAAGGCTTCCGCGCACGGATGGACAACATGGCGGAATCACTTGGGAAAGTGACAATTTTGACCGAACCGCAGCCCGCGCTCTGATTAAAGCCATGAGACGGCAAAAACTGGTTAGTCAAGTGTTTTTTAATGACACAACCCTGATGGGTGAAACTTTTTTGGGACAAAAACTATGCAATTTTGCCACTGGTCATGATGACCACATTCACTTTGCTATTCGCCCTCCCGTGAGAGCTTAGTTTAATTCATTGACTAACCAGATAATTGAATAATTGAGAGGTAAAAATTATGGGAATTGTACCGACACCATGGATGCCTAACTGTTCGATGAAAAGAATCATTATTCACTGGACGGCAGGGGGACATAAAGCCTCTAGCATCGATAAATCTCATTATCATATTTTAATCGAGGATGATGGTCAGTTAGTGCGAGGAACTCACTCAATTAAAGATAATGTTTCCACCGCAGATAATGTTTATGCGGCTCATACAGCAATGTTTAATACGGGTTCAATCGGAGTTAGCGTCTGTTGTATGAGTGGTGCGGTGGAAAAACCATTTAAAGCGGGTAGTTTTCCCATGACACAAACCCAATGGGAAACCATGGCGCAGGTAGTAGCAGAACTCTGTGATTTTTATGATATTGAAGTAACAGCTAAAACCGTTTTAGGTCATGGAGAAGTAGAACGTGAGTTTCCTAATAAACCCCAACGCGGAAAATGGGATCCGATGGTTTTACCTTGGGATACATCCTTAAGTAAAAGACAGGTAGGAGAGCAATTTAGAACGCTAGTCAAAATCAAATTAACGGGCGTTTCTGGTTTAGTGGAAACTCCAGCTAGTATCACAGCAGTTGTTCAAGGAAAAGCCTTCCGAGAAGCGCAGATATTTAATGAAAAAAGTATCGTCAAGATTCGTCCTTTGCTAGATACTTTTAATTGGCAAATTATTACTGCAAATGATCAAGAAGTGATGGAATTAAAGTTTGCCGATGGGGAAGATGCAAAATCCTTAGGATTTTTGTTGATTGAACACAGCAATAAACTGATGGATATCTCCGAGAGAACTAGCCAAGTAGAAATTATCAAAAAAATTGAACAATTCGGCTTTGTGAAAGTAGTAGATTTGGCGCAAGCATTAAATCTTTCTGTAACTTGGGATGGCACAACTCGGACAGTAACAATTGAGTAAAGATCGATAAGATAACTTCAGGAGATGATTTTATGCAAACCTACACGATTAAATCTGGAGATACCCTCAGAGGAATTGCTTTAAAATTTTATGGTGATGCTTCAAAATTTGTGGTAATTCAAGAAGCCAACGATATTGCCAATCCTAATCAAATTTCCGTGGGACAAGTTTTAGAAATTCCCGATCTTGCCGATGACAATGACAATAATCCCCTAGAAGATTTTCATCGGGCTTTTCCTAATAGTGTACGCTGGCGATTGGTAGAAGATGGAGTAGAAATTGAGGGTAGCGGCATTGAGAGAACCAGTGGTCAACCAGTAACCGTCACCAAAATTTGGAATAATTTTTCTGATGAAATTAATCAATGGTCAAAACATTTTAATGTGCCGGCAGTAATTATTATTGCCACCATCGCCACCGAATCGAACGGAAAAGCAGACGCTATCCGCAAAGAACCGGGTTATGTATCTGATTCTATCACCCCTCATTTGATCAGTGTTGGCTTAATGCAAACATTAATTTCTACTGCCAGAGGCACATTACATGATTCAACCATCGATCGAGATGACTTAAAAAATGCCAGTATTTCTATTAAAGCAGGAACGTCATTTATTGCCGATCAACGCTTGAAAACTTTGTTAGATCCGCCCAAAGTTGCCTGTGCTTATAATGCTGGTTCTCTATTTGAAAACAGAAATTCCAATAATCGTTGGCGAATGCGTCAATTTCCCATTGGTACTTCCGCACACTGCGATCGCTTTATCAAGTTCTTTAACGATGCAGTCTTTGTTTTGAAAGGAACCACCACACCTGTTAGCGTCGGCTATCAACAATTTTATCTAGCTTGATTTCCTCGAATTTCTTGGGGTTATCGTCATCAATTCAGCTTGCCGATCTCAAGCATCAATTTTAGTCAGTCATGTCCAGTTATCTAGTTAGAGGAAATTTGTCTTTCTATTTATTTCAAGATTTCAAGGAGTGGTAAAGCCGTGTTATTTAAGCTTTTTCAGCGATTCATGATCTTTGGATTTACTTTAGTAATAATCTTATTTTTTCAAGCAAAAATCCAAGCTCAAACCGTTTGTCAAATAGTACCGACTTCTCAAATTTCTTCTATCGATCAGGCTAAATGTTTATTACGTCAACCCAAGATTTTTGGGAATGTGGGTCCAACTTTAACCAGTTTACCTGTTCCGTTCGATCAACTATTAACTAGACCCACCATCGATATCAGTAAAGAGCAATTAAGACGATATCTACAAGCTCAAGGAATTAACGAAGCAGACATTGGCGGTTCATTAGATAAACCCGTTTCACGAACTAATAATAATAATTCTAGTGCAGAATTGGCTCGTTATTTTATTATTCATGATACCAGTACCCCTAATTTTGGAAATGCCAACTTTCCTAACAATATTAATCAATCTAGTTGGGAATTTAATAATTTTAATAAATATGGTAGTGGCGAAAAATCCCCTGCTCATATCATTATTAATCGAGTAGGAGAGTCCGTCACTCGTAAGGATTTTAATATCCCTTGGCGTTCTACAAAACGAGAATCGGATCAATTTTGTGGGGTGAATAAATGTAAGGGTTTATTTTTGGCAGTTGAATTAGTTCAACCCCGAAAATGTCAACCTAACTCTGGTCAAACACAGTGTTCTCCACCGACAAAAAATGATGCTAAATCGCCCGATCCCGGGTTTACCAAAGCACAATTAGATCGCCTAGCAGTTGTTTATATTGCGGCCAGTGTACGGCGCGGAAAATGGTTAATTCCCGCTTTTCATGTTGTTCTTGATCAAATCGTACTGGGTGGACATGATGACCCTCAGAATTTTAACCTAGACCAGTGGTCAAACCAACTTAATGACATTTTAACTGCAATTCGTTCTTAGGAGTTAATTATGAATCAATATTTGCGACACTTACTATTAACTACCGCAGGAATTTATCTAATTCTTATGAGCAGCTTTGTCTCTCCTGCATTCGCACAAGTTAGCTATACTCCTCCTGCTCAATCGGCGAGTGTTCTACAAGATATTCCATTTAATCAAGCTGTTCCAGTTGATGAATCCTATCGCAAAGAGTTTGAAAACTGCGATAAAAAAGTGACTTTTTTCGGTCTATCTGTTCCTAGTGGAAGGAGTTGTAAAGATGATCCCAATAAGGTTAAAGCACTTCTTAAATTTCCCGACGGAACAATCTTTTATGAATCAAAAATGAGTTTAGATAGAGACGGTTCATGGATTGCTTGTAAGGGAGATAAAAGATTTAGTGATTTATGTTCAACTTCCTTATCTTGGCCAAATATTAATAAAGAACCAGACAAATTTATTGATTCAGATAACTTCTCCTATATTGTCAATCCCCTGATAGATTTTAATAGGCAACGAAATAGAATATTTCAAAACAAGACAGGCAGTGATCTAGGAGATTTAGGAATTGTAATCTATAAAGATAAAGTTGTTCCTGTGTTTATTGTTGATAATGGTCCTTATAATAAACTAGGGGAAGGATCAACGCGGGTTCACGAACTCATTGGTGAAGATAAATGCAAACCGGGTAAACGGAGAACTGATGGGAAAACCCGTCCTGATGTTGAAAAAAGATGGACAAGTGATGTTTATTGTGAAGATCATAAAGTTGTTAGCGTTACTGATAAAGTTCTCTTTTTTATCTTTCCCAACTCTAAAATTCCGAATTTGAGTCCTGCGAATGCCACGAACAAAATCAATACAGAAGCTCTAAAACGCTTTGAAAACCTCAAGGATAATCGTCAAGGGGTGATTCAACTCAATCAACCTCAATCAGGACAAAGTTTTGCTGTTAATACTGCCGTGACATTTTCTGGTACTGCTAACCCAGAAGTTTCCCGAATTAAAGTCAGTATCGGTCCCGGAGGTCTCTTTGAAATTGCCGACCTCAAAAATGTTAAAAAAAACTGGACTTTTGAGCAAGTTTTTAACACAAAAGGGATCAATAGACCTGTGACTATTCAACCTTTCAATGCTACAGATAACCCGCTTAAACCTCTGAATTTTACGATTACCATTCAATAGTTCATTCTGTTCTTTTGTATTGACTTTCAGGAGAATTAAACCCATGGCTAACAAAACTCTCAAAGCATTAACCAACACCGTTATTAAGTCTTTACCTCAAGATAGCATTAGCTTAAGTGATTCTCAGAAAATTACTTTACCTGAAAATGCTACTTTAGAAATATTGCAATATCGTTCTGCACCTAATAATCATTGGGAAATTCAATTATTAACTCCCCAAAATGGTATCGTCACTTGGTTTGCTTTTATCTCCCATGTCGAAATATTTTCTGATCCCAACTTCAAGAAAAATTTAGTAGAGATAGCTACTGGAGAATGGGACTTTTTTGAAAAAGGAAAGGGACAAGAAACCACAAATGGCTTTTGGCAAAGAGTGGTTAGATATTGGAAAGAGGGTGTTAATATACACCATATTGATACTCCCGATGAAGTAGGAGACGGTATAAAAAATCCTTGGTCAGCTGCCTTTATTTCTTGGATCATGAAAGAAGCTGGTGCAGGGGATAAATTTAAGCGAGATGATAGTCATTCAGTTTATATTCACGATGCCGTTCAAAAACGTAAAAATCGAGTGGTTAATGCTCCATTTGTTGCTTTTAAAGTTGATGAAGTCACTCCAGAGGTGGGGGACTTAGTTTGTGCGCCAAGGGCAAGTTCAGCAGATTTTGTTAAATATGACACACCCCCACATTATGCTTCTCACTGCGATTTAGTAGTAGCAAAAAGACCCAATGAAATTGATATGATTGGGGGCAATGTTAATAATTCTGTGAGTAAGACAACCATTGAATTAAATACGGAGGGAAAAGTAATTCCTAATGGAAAAATTTTGGTTAACGGAAATCCAGCTACAAAACGACCTTGGTTTGTAGTGATTAAAAACCTTCTCTAATTTTTTCTTCCTTTATTTACTTTAACTGTCAAGGACAAAATTATGGCTACCTTACAAGACATTATCAACGATAACACAACCCTAACCCGTTCTCAACTAAAAGAGGATCAAGGTTTAGTAAGAGAAATTCAAACCAAACTAGCTAACTTAGGGTTATACCCCGGTGGACAATGGATTGATGGTGATTTAGGCACTGGAGATACTTTTACTTGGCGAGGACTTAAAGAATTTTGTCAAGCCTTGGATTTATCTGGACTTCCTTCTGACACAGTGGCAATTAATCCTAATATTGCTACTAATTTACTTGATACAAAACAGCTACCCTTTATCTTAGATCAAGCCAAAAATACTCAATTTATACTTAACAAATTAACCACCATCCAAGATAATTCAATTGCACCAGTCAATATTGGAGTAACTCAGTCATTCGTCGCTAGAACACTGCGGAATTCACCTTTTGCGATGGAAGTAGATGACTATCCTGAACACTTAAAACAGAAACCAGACGGGACTAATTTAGTTTCCTACGGAACTAATTTTACTCTCGTAGGATCAGGGAAAACTATTACTTTTAGGGATTATCCCCAACGGGGAAACTTACCCAATATTGACACAAATGGCTTAAATTTTCTGGCTAGTAACATCTCTCATGCCTGTGTATGTGTGGGAAGTTTTGGCGATGGCAGCAGTCCAATCAAAACCCATTGGTTAGGGAAAGATGCCTTTAATCCAGAACAATTACTCAGTGCCACTAAATTCATTGGAGTTCTTAACGCAATTGAACAAATTAATGGGAAATTCCCTACAGTTGATGTTGATAATTGTGTGATTGAACCAGCTAATTCTCCCAAACCTAAATTTTTTGATCTGGTGGTTGATATGGTTTCCTATAGAAAAGATGCTGATGGTTCTCTGGGACGCTCGAATCAAATTGGAGCCTTGTTTAAACGCTTTACTAAACGAGCGGATTTGGAAGCTTGGCTAAAAGCTCAAACGGGAAATACCAGTTGTAAATTTACTGGGGGATATTTTAATCCTTCTCTGATTAAAGATCCAATTATCAAAGATTTAAGTAGCAGTGCTACCGTCTTAAGATCACCAGTAGATAATACCACAGGAACAAATGATGTATCGACTTATGATTTAGTGCGTTTAATTACGATGTTAGGATGGCATCTACATTTAACTACTAATACTCGTTTTATCGGCAGTCAATGGAATAGTTTAGAAACCGTTGTTCGTGCTATGGGAACCGATGCAGCACGATATATTGATGTTGCTTTAGAAACTTTAGGTGTGATAAATGTGATTAGTCAACCTGTGGTAATTTCTAAAGTTGGCTTCGGTCCTAGTTCCTTTGCTTATGTAGCTTTCGTCAAATTTGTTGATAATCGTGTGCAACCAGCTAAACTGAGAACTTTCTCCTTAGCTCTTCGTACTCCCAACGGTTCCGACAGGGAAAGAGATACCAATTTAGCCGCCGCTGTCACCGAAATTGTCCGCCGCATTTTAACCGAGGAATTGGCTTAATTTGCTTTGGTCATAACTAAAAACAAAAACTTGTAAAATCAATAGTGAGGTCTTAAAAATGAATCTAGGAACCCTTCTCGAAATTATTGTTGCTCTAATTTTTATCTACTTAACTTCCAGCCTTATTATCTCCGAATTACAAGAACAATTAGCTGCCTTGCTAGAATTTCGGGCTAAAAATTTAAAACAAGCCCTAGAAATATTCTTGGGGAAAGAGACGGTCAAATCTTTGTACAATAATGGATCGTTATTATCAAGTTTAAATCAATACACTAATTTGGGGAAGTCAGCTGGTCCTTCCTATGTTGAACCAAAAGTTTTGGCAGCGTCCCTAATTAGTCTAGTTAATAGTAAACTTTTAGATAATGAAAAATTATTAAAAGCGGATTTTTTAGGAAAAGATCTTGTTGAAGAAAAAACAGGAATCTTTAAGAAATTAGCTAGTATTTCCGATTTCTCTAAAATAGACAAATTAGCGATTGACAGATTGATAGAAATAGGTTATAGTACCAAACTCAAACATGACAATCCAACTCTGGAGAATTTTATTGATGAAATAGCCAACACTTTTACTCAAATTATGGAGCGAACATCGGGAGTATATAAAAGAAATGCCAAGGGGGTATCTTTTGCTTTTGGTTTTTTAGCGGCTGCCTTGCTCAATATTGACAGCTTTTATGTCATTGAGCAACTATCCAAAAATCCCAATTTAAGACAGGGAATTAATCAGGTGGCTACAGAAGTTTTTCAGACTAATGAATCTTGTTTTAAAGATGCTCAAGATGATCCTACCAAAGTAGCTAAATGTACAGAAAAATTACAAGTTAGTGTCAAGAATTTAGAAAAAATTAATCAACCTTTGCCGCTTGGTTGGAATGAAAAAGGATGGTTTAATGGTGAACAAATAAAAGAACAAAATGGCTTGTTACAAGCTATCTTTGGCTGGTTAATGACAGGAGTAGCCGTGGCGATGGGCGCACCTTTTTGGTTTGATATTTTAGGGAAGCTTATCAATGTGCGTAATACTGGTAAACCCATATTACCTAATACTCAGAAATAAATAACTATGTTTGTCACCTTAAAGATTTTCAATCAATCCTCAAACCAGTCCTTTCTGAGATTATTTCTAGTCATTTCTTGTCTTTTTCTCCTCTATCGCCTATAATTTTCTTAGTCCTCACTTTTCCAGTTAACAAGGAGAATACAATCATGCAATCTCTCAAATTTTCTATTATCCAAGAAATCAAACATCAAGGAATTTGTGATGCTTCTGCCGCCACTGCTTTAGGAGAAAATAAATTTGTTGTTGGTAATGATGAGGCCGATCCAGAATTAGGTAATTTTCTCTGGATTTATTCCTCTCAAGAGTCGGGAAAAGCCCTGAAAACCATTGACATTAATAGTTGGCTGAAAAACAATCCTAACAATAAAGAAATCGACTTGGAGGGGGCAGCTGTACTAAATGACATAATCTATTGGATTACTTCCCATGGTCGCAATAAAAATGCTGAACGAAAACTCCCTCGTCATCAATTTTTTGCTAGTAAAATTACCGATGACGGCTCTAGTATAGTTCAAGTGGGTGAGTCTTATACTCAGTTAGTCTTGCGCGATATTATCGAAGACTCTGACTTGGCTGAAATATTTGATTTCAAAACAGAAGAAACCAAAGCGCCCAAAGCTAAAGGTGGATTAAATATTGAAGGTTTAACGGCAACTCCAGACGGAAATATCTTAATCGGTTTTCGTAATCCTATACCAAACGATAAAGCTCTTTTATTGACTCTAAAAAATCCTCAAAGTTTAGTTATTAATTCCAGCAATGCTCGGGCTGAATTTGGTGATCCTATCTTGTTAGATTTGGGAGGATTAGGAATTCGTAGCATTGAATTTTGGCCAGCTTTAGAAGTATATTTAATTATTGCTGGAGAATTTCATGGAGGCGATCAATTTGTTTTCTATACTTGGTCAGGAAAAAAAGAAGATGCACCAGAAAAGATAGAATCACTGCAATTCCCTGACGGTTTTCGTCCAGAAGCTTTGTTGTTTTATCCGCATCTCAAAGATCGCTTTCAGATTTTAAGCGATGATGGTACAATCGAGCGAGTTGGTAATACTCCCTGTAAAGATATTATCGATAAAAATAATCCCGAAAAATATTTCCGCAGTATTTGGGTAAAAGTTAATTAATACCAATTCTCACCCATCAAAACTACAGATCGAATTATCGAATTTAAGTTCCCATTTCCCCTTTTTCCCATTTTAAGGGAGACGAAGGCAGGGGGATCGAACTCTTGTAGCCGGATTTCGGAGAATTGATATAATTAGACATCCCTCTTAGTGGAACCTCAACAAAACCTAGAACAAAAATAGCTTTAAACCCATGTAGGGATAAGCTTTAAGCTCAAAAAACCGTTGATCACGTCTTCTCAATGGTTTTTTATCCTAGAAGCTCTATTAACCTTTTTCTCTTATCCAGAGGACTTCTGGGTTCGCAAAGGGACAAAAAAGTGTGGAGAATCCTCCCATAATCGCTACAATTTTTCTAGAGGCTAAGTATTGCCCTCATTTAAGTTCTTTTGTACTCATTGAAAACCATGAAAATTCTTCACGGTACTTGGATTCCCCAATCAACGGATGAATTTATTCAGAAGGGTAGCTTTTATCTTTGGGGAGAAACTAGCACCCCGAAAAAGAGTCGCACCACTGCTGATAATTATCATCCTTTTCAGTTAAGCAAAGAAGAATTAACTAGCTTTCTCACCGGAGAGTTAGGAATAGTTCAATCGAATTATAATCCTCTTAGTCGGCAATTTGTCCCCCGCTACTTTCTTTTACCTAGCCACGACAATCAACCTTTACCCTCCTTAGAATTACTGCGTTATCTAGAAAAAGAACCCCCAGAAAATAGCCAATGGCAATCTTGGCAAATTGATTGTTATCCCCTTAGTCCTGTACTTAAACTGCTCAATGATCTGCACTTTATCTGTCTTTACAACTCCTCAGAGATTCAGTTAGGTGCAGATCTACTTTTTTGGTATCACTACAGTCAAGCTTTTAAAGAAATAATTCTCAAAGATAACTATATTCCTGCTTTTAAATATCGAGAATTAGCCACAAATAACAAGAAAACCGCTAACTTTGCCATCTACCCTCTTTGGGAAATTATATCAGCAACCTACGAAACCAATCTCGATCGCTATCTCGAATATCTTCCCCGCATTTGTCTTGCTGGTGCTGAAAATCCCCATGCTTCACCACAATTATACGATCCCAAAACCCTACTCCGGCACTTCTCCGAATGTCTCCTCAATGAAATTGTCACTAATACGGCAATTCCTGCCAGTTTTGATAAAAAAATTGGCGAGACAATTATAGGTGACTGCCTCTCTGTGACTAAAGCTGCTGGATTTCTGCAAACTGCCGCTGCCTTAGAAAAATATCAACAGTGGCAAACTTGGAGACAGCAATTACTAGGAGACCAAAATATATCTAGTTTTAGCCTTGGTTTTAAACTAACGGAAGCACCAGAAGATAATATTGAACAGTGGCAAATTACCTTTATCCTCATCTCTAAACAAGACCCCTCCCTGCGATTAGAATTAGACGAATATTGGTATGCAGTCCCCGAAACTAGAACAAGCATACGAGCGCATTTGGGTCAAGATTTAGACAAAAATATTTTACTAAGTTTGGGTTATGCTGCCCGTATTTATCCCCCTATTTGGCAAGGATTAGAAACGGATAAACCGACGGGATTTTCTCTCAATCTTACAGAAGCTTTTACTTTCTTGAAAGAAACTGCTTGGATTTTAGAAGATGCGGGATATAAAGTGATTATTCCCGCTTGGTGGACTCCCCAAGGTCGTCAGCGCGCCAAAGTTCGGCTAAAAACTACTTCTAAATCGGGCAAATCTACCCCCGTTAGTAAAGGGATTTTTAGCCTCGAAAACATCATTGAATATCAATATGAATTAGCCATCGGTGAAGAAACTATTAGTCAAGAGGAATGGCAACAATTAATTAACACCAAAACACCCCTAGTTAAATTTCGAGGTCAATGGGTAGAATTAGAACAAAATAAAATGCAGCAAATGCTGGATTTTTGGCAGAAATATCAGCAGGAAAATCCTGAGATGAATCTGATTGAATTAATGAAAAAAGCTGCCGAATCCCCAGAGGAAATTATTGTTGAAACCGATGATTTTTTGGGTTCTATGCTAGAGAAATTACAAAATCCTAGTCAACTAGAACCGATCGAAAATCCTCCCCAATTACAAGGAACGCTGCGGGAGTACCAAAAGCGCGGGGTTGCTTGGATTCAATACCTGGAACAATTGGGTTTAAATGGTTGTCTTGCTGACGATATGGGATTAGGAAAAACTCTACAGGTAATTGCTAGATTGGTTGGGGAAAGAGAGGGAGATAATAATGTTTTACCAACTCTGCTAGTCGCACCCACTTCTGTGGTGGGAAATTGGGCAAAAGAAATTGAAAAATTTGCCCCCCATCTTCAGGTTTTAATTCATCATGGTAGTAAGCGCTATCAAGATGAGAGCGAATTTCAGACAGTAGCTAGTCAAAAGGATATCGTCATTACTTCTTTTACCCTAGTTCGCAAGGATTTGAAATTATTTAACTCGCAATCTTGGCAACGTTTGGTAATTGATGAAGCACAAAATATCAAAAATCCTAAAGCGGCACAAACTAAAGCAATCTTGAGTTTATCTGCACAACATCGTCTCGCATTAACGGGAACTCCTGTGGAAAATAGACTGCTTGATTTATGGTCAATTTTTAACTTCCTTAACCCCGGTTATTTAGGCAAAGAAACTCAATTTCGTAAAGCGTTTGAAGTGCCAATCCAAAAACAAAATGATCGTCTCCAGTCCACGGTTCTCAAAAAATTAGTGGAACCTTTTATTCTGCGTCGGGTAAAAACCGATAAGCAGATAATTAAAGATTTGCCTGACAAAGTGGAAAACAAACAGTATTGTAATTTAACTAAAGAACAAGCTTCTCTCTATGAAGTTGTCATTAAAGAAGTGGAAAAACAATTAGAAGAAGCGGAGGGAATAAAACGCAAAGGATTAATTTTATCTACCCTGATGCGCTTGAAACAAATTTGTAATCACCCGCGTCAATTTTTACAGGATAACAGCGCTTTTACTCCTGAGCGATCGCATAAGTTAGAGCGTTTTGGAGAAATGCTAGAAGAAGTAATTTTAGAGGGAGATAGTTTGCTAATTTTCACTCAATTTACTGAAATCGGGGACTCCTTACAAAAGTACCTGAAACAAACTTTTCGCTATAATACTTATTATCTTCACGGGGGGACTTCTCAACCAAAACGAGAACAAATGATCGAAGAATTTCAACATCCCGAAACAGAACCTTCCGTATTTATTTTATCCTTAAAAGCTGGGGGGGTGGGGATTACTTTAACCAAAGCAAATCATGTTTTTCATTTTGATCGTTGGTGGAATCCTGCGGTAGAAAATCAAGCAACCGATCGCGCTTTTAGAATTGGTCAACAAAAAAATGTTTTCGTGCATAAATTTGTCACTTTGGGAACCTTAGAGGAAAGAATTGATGAAATGATCGAGGAAAAGAAAAAGGTAGCTAATGCTATTGTTAGTAATGATGAATCCTGGTTAACGGAATTAGATAACGAAAGTTTTCGTCAGTTAATCGCATTGAATAAACAGACAATTATTTAATCGAGGTAAACCCATGAATAAATTTAGTAAAACTTGGTGGGGACAACGCTTTATAGAAGCATTAGAGGAATTTACTGACTCAGCGCGCTTGAGTCGAGGACGTTCCTACGCAAAAAATGATAAAGTCAAGAATTATAAAATTGATGGTAATTTAATTACTGCTCAGGTGCGAGGTTCCATTAATCCCTACTTTGGAGTTTACAAAGAACCTTTGTATAGGGTGAGTATCGAGATTAAACCAATTACTAAAGCAGAGTGGTCACAAGCTTTATATAATCTTGGTTCAAGAGCGAGTATGATCTCTAAACTGCTGCTCAAAGAAGTTCCCGATAATATTGATGAAGCATTTAGCGATCTGAATCTACACTTATTACCCCACAGTCAAAAGGATTTTATCACCAATTGTTCCTGTCCCGATTGGGAAAATCCCTGTAAACATATTGCTGGAGTTTATTACCTTGTTGCTTCCCAATTAGATCAGGATCCTTTCCTCTTATTTGAATTACGGGGTATCTCTCGTCAAAAATTACTGCAAGAGTTAGCAAAAACTCCCCTCGGTAAGCTGCTTTCCTCCTCCATCCAAGAGGAACAAATTCCTCTTAACCCGGTTACTTCCTATCACACTAAACCCGAAACTATACCAGCATCAGAAACAATTGATCTCAAAGAATTTTGGCACTCTCATCACCGTTTACCCGAAAATCCTCAGTTAGTTAAAGCGGCAACTATTCCCGCAATTGTCATTAAAAAAGCTGGTGATTATCCTGCATTTTGGGATCAGGATACTTCCTTTATCGAGGTAATGGAAGAAATGTATCAACGGGTACGCAATAAAAATGCTGGTATGTTATAATTAGGTAGGTGTTTAAAATTGTCTAATACCCCCTTATTAAGAGGAAATTAAGGGTGGATTAAAAGTTTGAAAAAACATCCTATTTTTTAAGACAAGCAGAATCTATGAACCAAGAATCTCTCAGCTTTGTCCATGGGAATGTCAAGTTAGCCGATCGCTTTTTAGTGTGTGGATTGGGTAGTCTTGGACAACACTGCGTCAAGTCTTTAAAAGAGTTTGGGGTTAGCGTTGTCGGTATCGAACTAATACAGCCTCCCAGTTGGGAAATTAATGATTTTCCCGATTTATTAGAGGAAATAATTATCGGTGATTGTCGTCAAAAAAACATTTTAGCAAGAGCGGGAATCGAGCGCTGTCGGGCTGCTTTAATTGTCACCAGTGATGAGCGAATTAATGCCACTACTGCCCTAATTATTCGGCAATTAAATCCCCTTACCCGCTTAGTGGTGCGTTCTTCTAAAGATAATCTCAATGAGCTACTCAAGGAACGTTTAGGCAATTTTATCGCCTATGAACCCACCCAACTACCCGCCAATGCCTTTGCTTTAGCCACATTAGGCACGGAAACCCTCGGTTTTTTGCATCTCGACGGTCAGAAATTGCGGATTATCCAGAGACAAATTAGCCCCGAAGATGGTTTACTCGATCGCTTTTTAGGTGATTTAAATACCCCCACCCGTCGTCTGTTAGCACACACAGCCCCCGATGAACCTTTAACGGCCGGATTTTATCAATGGTCCCCCACCACCACTATCAGAGCCGGTGATACCATTACCACCATCGAAACTACCTACCAAAACATCGATGCTACCCGCCAAAAAACTTCAAATTCTCGCCAGAAGTTGCGGCATTTTTGGCAAAAATTGCTCAAAGAAATCCAACAATTCTGGCAATTGAGTTTTCAGCAGCAAATTCACCGGGTGGCTTTCCTGTCAGTATTTATCATTATCCTGCTGGTAATGATCGGGACTTTTCTTTTCCATATCTACGCCCCGAGAGCTTCCTTTATTTCCGCTCTTTCAGGAACGGCGATTCTTTTATTAGGTGGTTACGGTGATGTTTTCGGTGCCTCTAACCCCGAAGATTTAAATGCAGTCCCCTGGTGGATGCAGCTATTTAGTCTCTTTTTAACCTTAGCTGGAACCGCTTTTATCGGGGTTCTCTACGCCATTTTGACAGAAACTTTATTATCATCAAGATTTCAATTTATCCCTAACCGTCCCCCAGTTCCCCAACAGAATCATATCGTTATTGTGGGCTTAGGTCGAGTCGGCACAGAAGTGGCTAATTTATTACTAGAAATGAAACAGGCGATTGTCGGGGTCAGCTTAAATAGGGATTTTGATGTGACTATGCTGCCAAAAATGCCCTTGATGACGGGAAATATCGAAGAATCTTTAAAAAATGTCAATTTAGACAGGGCCAAAAGTATAGCGATTGTTACCGATGACGAAATCCTCAATTTAGAAGTGGCCCTAACCACCCGCAAACTCAACCCCCAAAGCTACTTAGTCATCCGCACCACCGACGACACCCTTAGTCAACAATTAAGTCAAATTCTGCCCCAATCTCACATTTTAGGAACCAACACCGTGGCGGCAGAAGCCTTTACGGGGGCCGCTTTCGGAGAAAATATCATCTATCTGTTCCGTTGGGCGCAAAAAACGATTCTGGTGACCGAATACGAGATCGAAGCTGGAGATACTCTCAATGGTAGCTCGATCGGGGATATTGCCTACGGTTATCGAGTCGTGCCGATTCTACACCAACGAGAACGGGAAACCCCGAAATTAATGCCCGAAGATTATCTCAACTTACGCATCGGCGATCGCATTGTGGTGCTGGCCACCATCAACGGACTGCGACGGGTGGAACAGGGTCGTCGAACTCCCAAAACTTGGCGCGTGCGGGTGGAAAAAGCCTTTAACCGCAATATTGCCGCAGAAGCACCCACCGTGATCAGTCGTTTTTCTAATTGTCCCCTGAAAACCGCCAGCGATCTCATGGAAAATTTGCCAGCGACTCTGGGCGCCCCCCTCTACGAACACCAGGCAATTCGATTAGTTTCCGAGTTGAAAAAAATTCAAGTTCAAGCCCTGGCTATTCCCATTAACCCGAAATCGAGTTAATCGGAGTTAAGTAAGTAGTTATAATTAAATTGAAGATAGATTTTGCCTCTGATCCCCCCTGCCCCCCTTATTAAGGGGGGTGCCGATAGGCGGGGGGATCCCCCCTGCCCTACTTAATAAGGGGGGTGTCTGACAACTTTTAACACCTACCTACTTATCCTTTTTTGTCAAACTAGAAGGCTCTCTCGGTCTTTTTTTATGCAGTTAAAGTGACAGTAGCCTTGGCAGTTTGTCCGGAATCAGAAGTGGCAGTAATAGTAATTTTATCCCCAGCATTTCCTTGTGGGGGTGCAGTGTAGGTAAATTTGGCATCAGTGATATTTTTATCAATTTTACCGCTTTCTGGTGGTGAGATTGTGATGGTGTACTTACCAACGGGGTTAATGGTAAATTCTTTCTCCCCGTTTAATGCTAAACTTGCGATAGGCGGAGCGATCAAAATCGCTGGAGGTAGTCCCTGTCCAGTGGAACTATCCTCTACAGTCACTTTTTTCTCTATTTGAGTAATTAAATCGGGAACAAGACGTTCGCTAAATCCAGCCACAAAAGCCATTGTCAAAAGTCCATATAAATAGATGCCATTCCCATTATCTTTATTGCTAGGCTGAATTTCTATGGGAAAAATGCTAGAGTTAAGAATTAGCAGAATAAAGAAAGCAAAACTTCCCCCTAAAATGGGTTTAGTTAGACCAATTATAAATGGCAAGAGGTCATCGTCATATTTTTGGTTTTTGGGATTATCAAAATTTTGCAAACGAGTTAGAATGCTAACTGCTCCCCCTAAAGTGCCTGTCATTCATATCAAAATTATAAAATTTCTTGCCTCTGCCTCTTTACTTGCCTCTGCCTCTTTACTTGTGCTTGGCAATGAAGTATTTCCGGAAGCAGTTTGTTGTTGGCTAGGTTTGAAAGCAGTTTCTTGTTTATTAGTTGTAATTGGAGGTAAAGAGTCAAGTAATTTATTCACTGAATGGTGTTGAATAATCCACAAATTCAAAGGGACAGATAACAATAATCCAATTAAAACTTTTGTAGGTATTTTGAAAGAATGGTAAAAATCATCTCTAAAATTTAGTAGATTAGCACTTAAATTTTTTAGTCGATTAGTACTTAAATTTAGTAGATTAGGCTGAGGACAAGGACATTTCCGGATTTTTCTCAATTCCGTTTTGGCGGCATAGCGTAATCTTTGTGCCAGAATAATATTAGGTTGACCTATTAAAGATTTAATCGCAATTTCTCCAGAATCTACCACCGACTTTACTTGCATGATAGCACAAGTTTTGGAACTGTCCATGAGTTCCACCTGCGCGCTCCCTAGTATTGTAATTAATGTGGCTAATTCTCCCTGTACTTTATGGTCAAATTCTGGATGGCATCCCGCTACTTGTTCTTTGGTTTTTTCCAGCAAAATGTCAATTCTTTGATTTAGTTTGATTACCTCATCTCTAGCTTTAATTTCATTGATTAAATCGTATAAAGTTTGAAATAAAACACTTGCTTCTTGTAGTTGTGCAAAATTATCTTTAAATTCCTTAATTAACTTTTCAAAGGGTTCATCTACTTCAGGAATTGAACTATATTTGTCTAAGTTATCCTTCAGTTTAGCAATCAAAGACTCATTTTTCTGTTGTAATTCCACAGTGGCAGAAAATTTAACCAAAGTATCTTTAACTTTTGTTTGCCAAGCAGTTAGTTTTTCCTTAAGTTTTGGCAAGTTTGGAACGTTAGCATTAGCATCGAATAGAATAGTAATTGTTGTAACTAAACTATCAGTTTCTTGGCTTAAAGTATCAAGAGGAGTTTCTGAAATTTTGCCAGTAGATAAAAGGTTGATTGTCTCCACAAGCTGATCTGTATGAGCTATTATTTGTTTTTCTAATTCTTCTCTGCTAGGTAAAGAGTCTGAAAAAGTTAATCCACCTAGTTTTTGAATAAGTTCACCTTTTAAATTCTTCGTTTCTTGAATGATATCTGTGGCTTCTTTTTGGTGAGCTAATTTAACTTTCAGAATAAATTCATTAATTTTTTGTTCGATAGCAGGATTCAGATTAATCATGGTTGTCTTCTCCTAAAAAAAGGCGAAAATGGGCTAAAATTCTGTTAGCTTCCCGATGCTACAATAGTTATCATTGATTTTCCGCAATTATTAATAAATCTTGATAAATTTCTATTTTTTTAACTCAATTCAGTCTGCCGTAGGGACATAACACCCTATCTCCTCAATAACCGCACACCTAGATTAGCACTCAAGCCCTAAGAGTGCTAAATTAACTATAAGGAGTCCTATCACAAAAGCTCATGTTACGCTACCGCTAACCCATCCTACAAATAATTGTGCCTCCCTACTTAACAATTTTGCTTAACTCAGAAGTTGATCCAACTTAGCGAAGAATTGATGAACATCTTCATGAATTTCATCAGATTTCATGTTAGTGGCGACGATTTCACGGGTCAATTCTAAAGATGGAACAGATTCTAAAGGAAGTTGATGAGATTTAAGCCTTTGAAAAAGAGAGTCCTTATTTTCAAACAATAGCTTTTTCCCATCCACAACTTGAAAAATATTTGCTTTGACATCTCTCCAAGATTGATTTCGAGGCAGGGTAAGATTTTCGTTATCAAAAAAATTCCTAATTAATTCTTGAACTGGAGGAAAAAAAATATCTGGGTCGTTAAAACCGCCGGTTTGTAGGGCTGCTCTCATCCAAGCATCGGGAACTAATAAATAATTCTCAATATTTTTTCGTCGCCATTCATATAATGATTGCTTCGGATCATTTGCTTCTGGGTGGAAGGCCTGATCGTCATCATCATAATCAAACAATACCAACCTTTTCGCCGATGGAATTATTTGTTTAATCCCAGCAAAATGACGATCAGAATCTTCTTTCATTTTCTTCTTATTGCCGCCTCCCATAACCCGAAAACAAACTTTATTTAAGTTATCCTGCTTTCCTAAAGAAGTGGCAAAACCTCGTAAAAGACGCTCATCTGTTTCTCCTTCAACATACAAAATAACGGGATAATTAGATTCCGAAAGCGAAAGCTGTGTTATCTCTAAGTTAGAAACATCGGCCATCGCTGTTAAAATCGCTGGTGTAGCTTCCACTCTTTTAGGAATGCTATCAAGTAATGAGATTATTTGCCGAACGTCAACCCCTCTAATAAACTCTTCTGCGTGGGTGGCAATAAGAAATTGAGTATTTCTCTCGATCGCCTTTTGATTCTTAAAATAATCTAGAATCTCTCTTTGCAAGTTAACATGAAGATGAGCATCGGGTTCATCCAGTAAGATAGTAGTAGGTTTATAACCATAAAAAAATGCCAACAAGGTTAAGGTTTGATGGAAACCGCTGCCAGCAGATATAATGTCGTAGGATTTGCTCCCCTGTTTATCGAAAATTTGGGTTAAAACCCCGTCGTTTTACGACGGCTTTTCTTGATCTTTAATAGAGCATCTGAGAACTTCCAGGGTTGCACCTCCTAAAGAAGAAACAAAATAACTAGGAGACCAAAGAGCATCTTTCCCATAGGGTTTAGGATAGCCAGCTTGTCCATACCTGCGACTAGAAACCCCTTTTAAAGAATTAACCATTACAGA
>VYLC01000079.1_pt1 | contig 22601 bp, 20 predicted proteins | sample 5109531 | NCBI WGS metagenome assembly VYLC01 (sample SAMN12291787, study PRJNA351875) | freshwater metagenome | isolation source: freshwater lake | place: USA: Michigan, Gull Lake | collected 2013-08-08
TCAAGGATTTAGTGGTGCTTCGTGTCACTGAGCCTGTCGAAGTGCTGTTCTATATTGGTCGGGTTTCATCCCGTCAGTCAAACTGAGGGTCTTCACCCGACATTTAAGATAAAAACAAAACATCCAGACGTTGACTTTATGGAATTTGCTGGTATGGCGGCAGATATAGAAAATACTATGCAAAAGATTGTCGAAGTAAGGGCGAAGCATTCGGACGATAACCTATCGCTGAAACCGTAGATTTCCTATCTGAATGCTGCGCCCCTACTTTTTCCGCATACCCTAATTAATCGGGCAATTTATACTGTTCCACAATCTTTTTAGCATATTCAGGAACATGGGCTGCTAATTTTTCAGGATAATTACGTTTAACATAAAGGTAATTACGGGTAAAGTGAGAATCGATGGAAAAGCGAGCGTATTCTAAACCTTTAGGTCCGATTTTTTCAATTACTACTCCCATCATTTTTGCCGCCCACATCGGCAATGTTACACCTTTGTCGTAGGCAGGAATGCTATTTTGTACCGCCTGTTTTCTATCACCACTAGACATAACATCTTGGGTATCTAATTGGTCTTTAACTAACTCTAACATTTCCTTGCCCGTATCATTACGAACGACAATCCATTGCCAGCCAAAAGGTGCGCCCATATAGCCCACAACTAAATCGGCAAGGGAGTTAACATAATCAAAACAAGTCATACAGGAAGGGGCAAAAACATCCTTTAATTTATTAGTCTTTAAGCCAAAAAAGGGAACCATTTCGATCGAGCCGTCTTCGTGTTTAAAGTGTACCCGAAAATCCTGCATAAATTCGTAATGAACCACGGTTTCTGGGGAACGACTGGTAGTTTCTAGAAACTTTTGCAGTCCTGAGCGGGTGACATTATCGACGCAGGGAGTTCCTAAGACATACAATTTTTCTAAGCCTAATTTTTTTTCTACTGCTCTTAGGGCTTGAATTTGACAACCAACTCCGATAACTAATAACCGTTTCATGCCCGATTTTTCAATTTCTTCTAGGACTGATAAATTGGGAGAAAGAGTCGGTTTATTCACTTTAGCGGCGAGAATTTCTTCAGTGGTACGGGCGAGAATCGGTTGCGGTTGAAAGCGATCCTCGGCGGTATTCTGCACACAAACCACCCCTTCTACCAAACCACGATTGAGCATTTCACAGGCAATTGTACTGACAATTCCTGTCCATTGCGCCCCGGAGATGGCTTGTTTTTTCTTGGCAGCCATCATCTCTTGATGAACACCAAAATAGAGATCATTTTCCTGATTTAAGTCGCGACTTTTGCCGTGTGCTTCTGCTTCTAAATCGGCGATTTGTTGATTTAGAAAAGCACAAGCTTCTTTAACATAGTGAATATAATAAGTGTCACAAAGTCCGCACTCGCTACACAATTCTTTGGCAGGACGACGACTATTGGGTTTGAGGGCTTTGGCTTTTAGGTGTGGCGCAAGGGAGGTCATAATCTTAAAAGGCAACTAGGTCAAGAGTTTTTTTCTATCGATCGTTTACCTTACCGCATTCGATCGCTTTGTTACCAATCTTTTTAAAGAAATGTAACGATTACCTGGAATAGGATCAGAGCAAAGCTTCTAAGGTGGCGACGACGGAAGCCGCTAAAGCTTCTAAATCATAACCGCCTTCTAAGCCAAAAAGCAGCGGTTTATTGAGAGTTAAGAGGTATTTCGTTAAAATTCCATAATCTTGTGGTTGTAAACAAATGCCCGCCAGAGGATCCGCTTGATTGGCATCATATCCAGCACCAACAATCACTAAATCTGGTTGAAAATTTTTCAGAAAAGGTAGGACTTGCCCCTCAAAATGTTCTTGATAATCTTTAATGGTACTTCCCGCCGGTAAGGGAATATTCAAAACATTATCAAACTCCCCTTTTTCTCTCGCTTCTCCCGTGCCGGGATAAAAGGGGAATTGATGGAGGGAACAATAGGCAATCTGGGGATGATTTTCGACTATATCCTGGGTGCCATTGCCGTGATGTACGTCCCAATCAAGAATCGCTACTTTTTGCACTCTTTTGTTTTCTAAAGCATAATACGCAGCAATAGCAGCATTAGAAAACAGACAGAAACCCATGCCATAATTAGAAGTGGCATGATGCCCGGGAGGACGGGCTAAAATAAAGGCAGGATCGCCGGTGGATAAGACTCGATCGACTCCATCTAACCAGCCACTAACCGCTAGTAACGCCACATCGTAACTACGGGCAGAAACGGGAGTATCTGCATCCAATCTTCCACCGCCCCGTTGACAAATTCGCCGCAATCTATCAACATAATCTTGATTATGAACTTGTTTAATCAAAGGGATTACTTCGTCACGAATTTCGATCGGTGTGGGTAAATGCCATGTTAATTTTGACTGCCATTCTGTTTGTTTTAAAGCGGCGACAATTGCCGTTAAACGCGCCGCTTTTTCGGGATGGTAAATACCTGTATCGTGATCGAGAAATTCATCGGAATAGATAATCGAGATCATAATCAAATTACTGCTTAACTCGTTGGTTTTTGAGCAACCTAATGGTTTTAATCTACCAGAAAAGCAGCGGCTTGAGGGGCTATAGTGAAAAAACTTTACTGATTGGGTCACTTTGGCCGGATGATGCAATTATCTTTCCCTAAGGTGACAGGAAAAAAATGCTGACAAATTTTCGGAAATTTCAGCTAGAAGTTAATGGCATTACTATCAATGGTATCAAAGGTGGGCGCGGTTTTCCGCTGCTTTTGCTCCATGGTTATCCCCAAACCCATCAAATGTGGCATAAAATTGCCCCCCGATTAGCGGCTAATTTTACGGTTATCGCCACGGATCTGCGCGGCTACGGGGATAGCGATAAACCCTTACCCCTAGAGGATTCTAGCAATTATTGCAAGCGAGTCATGGCCCTCGATCAGGTGTTGCTGATGGAAAAATTGGGTTATCAGGAGTTTTATCTGATCGGCCACGATCGAGGGGCGCGAGTTTCCCACCGTCTCGCCCTTGATTTTCCCGAAAAGGTCAAAAAACTCGTTTTACTCGATATAGCCCCAACGCTGGCGATGTACGAAGCTACCAATCAAACTTTTGCTACTGCCTACTATCATTGGTTTTTCTTGATTCAGCCTTCCCCTTTTCCTGAAACCCTGATCGCCGCTAATCCCGATTATTATCTGCAACATTGCTTGCAAAGTTGGGGGCGAGATTTTAGCGCTTTTACAGAGGAAGCTTTGGGGGAATATCAGCGTTGTTTTCGAGATTTGAGGACAATAACCGCCACCTGTGCCGATTATCGGGCTGCCGCTACCATCGATTTAGAGCATGATCGTCAGGATTTAGACCGGAAAATTTCCTCCCCCCTCTTGGTTCTTTGGGGAGAAAAAGGTTTCATTGCACGTCAATACGATGTGATCGCTCTTTGGCAGCAGCGAGCTAATCAAGTCACTGGACAGGCGATCGCCAGTGGTCATTTTTTACCGGAAGAAGCACCGGAAGAGACGGGACAGGCGATCGAGGATTTTCTTCAATAAGTAAAGATATTGACAGCATAATTCTCCCAGTTAGGAGTGAGATTTTTCAATCAATTACCGATCAAATATTATTATGCAAATGCTAAAATATTCCCTGATTGTCCCCATCTATAACGAGGAAGAAACTATTGCCGAACTATATCGCCGGGTGAGTGCCATCATGAATAATTTAGATGGGGAGGTAGAATTAATCCTAGTAAATGATGGTAGTAAAGATAGTTCCTTAAAACTGCTGCGAGAACTGCACAAAGCTGATTTTCGAGTGTGTTATATCAGTTTCGCCCGCAATTTTGGTCATCAAGCGGCGGTGACAGCTGGACTTAATTTTTGCCGAGGACAAGTAATTATTGTTTTGGATGCCGACCTGCAAGATCCGCCCGAATTAATTCCCCAAATGATTGAAAAATGGCAAGAGGGGTATCAAGTAGTTTATGCCCAAAGAACCAAAAGAAAACAAGAAAGTTGGTTTAAAAAACTGACGGCCTATCTCTTTTATCGTTTGCTTAAAAGACTAGCCGATGTGGATATTCCCGCCGATACAGGAGACTTTTGTTTAATGGATCGTCAGGTAGTAGATCTATTAAATTCTCTCCCAGAAAGAAATCGTTATATTCGTGGGTTGCGCGCTTGGATTGGCTTTCCACAAACTGCGGTTAAATTTGAGCGGGATGCGCGCTTTGCCGGGGAAGTAAAATATACCTTTAGCAAATCATTATCTTTAGCTATTAATAGCCTAGTATCTTTTTCTCGTGTCCCCTTACGTTTTGCTACCTATCTAGGATTATTTTCTGCCCTGATATCTTTGATTATGGCTCTGTTAGTATTATATTGGCGTTTACAGCAACCCGACTCACCGATCACGGGTTTTGCCACGATTATGATCGCTATATTTTTTCTGGGTTCTGTACAGCTAATTAGCATCGGAATACTAGGAGAATATATCGGCAGAATTTACGAGGAAGTTAAAGGCAGACCCACCTACACAATTGCTGAGTTAGCTGGCTTACAAATTTCTTGATTCTTGTCAGTAAGAATCGCTAATTTTTTGCTGTTTTGCCCATCTAGATAAAACTTGATCCTCCCTAGCGATCGCTACTGATGCGGCCTTGGCGGAGAGTTTTTGGGTCTTGGAGAATCTCTGGACAATAACGATCGAGCATTCTTTGCCAGCGACGGACAGGATCACAATCCCCGGTGACAGAGACAAGACGACCAAAAACGGAATTTTTTAGCCCAGTTTCACAGGGACGAAATTTCATTTCTGTTAGCTGGACTGATAGCTGATTGGAATCGCTAATAATTTTCTTGCGGATTTGTGGCACCAGGATTTTCTTGGTAGGAAAGGCTGTTACCAAACTCGAATTCCTGTCCGTAGGCTTCCTCTCCGTGTTGAGGCACATCTAACCCTTCTGCTTCCGTATTCGGTTTAACCCGCAGATCCATGAATAAACTGAGAACTTTCAGGATGACAAAAGTACCCACGGCAGCAAAGATATAAGTAGCAGCAACGCCAACAAATTGCGTCCAGACTAAGCCTGGGTTGCCAAATAGTAAACCGTCATTACCCAAGGAATTAACCGATTTAGTCGCAAAAACCCCCGTAAGGATTGCCCCTACCGTTCCACCCACACCATGGACGGGATAGGTATCCAAAGAATCATCAAAGCGCAATTTTGCCCGCAGACTAACCGCAAAAAAACAGCTAAGGGCAGTGATCGAACCAATGAGAATCGCCCCGATCGGCAGCACATAGCCGGCAGCGGGAGTAATACCCACTAATCCCCCTAAAAATCCACTAGCAATACCGATCGCCGTCGGTTTACCCCGTAAAATCCATTCTATAAGCATCCATGTCAAACCACCGGCCGAAGCGGCGATCGTGGTATTAACAAAAGCTGTCGTGGCTAGGGAACTAGAGGAAAGCGCGCTACCACCATTAAAACCAAACCAACCGAACCAGAGTAAACCGATACCTAGGAGAACAAAAGGCACATTATGGGGTGCATAGGCTTGGACACCAAAACTACGCCGCGGACCGATCATCCAGGCGGCCACCAGTGCAGAAATCCCGGAACTAATGTGAACAACGGTTCCACCGGCGAAATCCAGCGCCCCAGTGGCCGCCAACCAACCCTTACCCCAAACCCAGTGAGCTAGGGGAGAATAGATAAAGGTGGACCAAAGCAGTAAAAACCAAAAATAGGCTTTAAAGTTAACCCTTTCCACGATCGCACCCGAAATTAAAGCCGGGGTGATGATCGCAAACATCATCTGATAGACCATAAACACTTGATGGGGAACGGTGGGTGCATAACCGATATTGTCAGGTGTGGCCGCAGTGACACCGTTAAGAAAAATCCAATCTAGTCCCCCGATAAAAGCTTCAATTCCCTCGCCAAAACCACTTTTACCCGGGGTGACATCGAAAGCGAGACTATAACCCCAAAGCACCCAAGTTACACCGATGACGCCCATGGCCACCAAACTCATCATCATGGTGTTGAGGACGTTACGGGAACGTACTAAACCCCCATAAAAAAAGGCCAGTCCGGGGGTCATTAATAAAACTAAAGCTGAGGAGATCAGCATCCAAGCTGTATCCCCAGCACTAATCGGATTGGGGGGAGCGGCGGTGATGGTTTCCGCAAAAACCGGGGCAACTCCAAAATTGAATCCCAGTCCCAGCAAAAGTACGGTTATTCCTACGATCTTTTTCATTGTCGGTTGGTGGTTAGTAGCAAGATTAATTTTTTCTGTCCGTAAAGAGACAAAAACCGAAAGAGAAAAGGTTTAGAAGGCAATTATAGCCATTGATCGCATCGGGGCGAGGCCTTCTTCTTTTTCTCTTTAACTTTGTCGGGTATCAATTAATCTATCTTTACAAGGTTTAACCTAACGAGTGCTAGGCGTTTCCATGTCAACACTGGAAGCATAATAGCTACCAGCGACGATATCGGACTCCTTGACGAAACCGCTATAGGCTTCCATGCCGTGTTCGCCTATATCCAGACCTTCCAATTCTTCTTCGGGAGTAACACGAATACCGAGGGTAGCCTTGAGGATTGTCCAAACAATACCACTAACAATCACGGTAAATGCCCCTACTGCCACAATCCCGATAATTTGGTTAATAAACAGTTGGAATTGACCGGTGATTAAACCGGCATCTTTGTTGAAGATACCGACGGCTAAAGTTCCCAACACACCACAGACGAGGTGAACGGAAGTCGCACCCACCGGGTCATCAATTTTCAGGTTATCGAAGAAAGACACCGAGTAAACCACGACTACGCCGGCGATTAAACCGATGATTGCCGCCGACCAATAGGATACACCATCACAACCGGCAGTAACGGCTACTAAACCGGCGAGAATACCGTTAATAATCATCGAAAGGTCGGGTTTACCATCTTTGAACCAAGCGGTAAGGGTAGCGGCAATGCCACCCGCGGCCCCAGCGAGGTTAGTGGTGACAGCGATATAGGGTACAGTTTCATTAACCGCTAAAGTAGAACCGGGGTTAAAACCAAACCAGCCAATCCAGAGAATTAAACAACCTAGGGTCGCAATACTCATGTTATGGCCGGGTAAGGCACTGGTGCGACCGTTGATGTATTTACCCATTCTCGGGCCGAGAATTGCTGCCCCGGTTAAAGCAGACCAACCACCCACCGAGTGAACCACCGTCGAACCGGCGAAGTCTTTAAAACCAAGGTCGGCTAACCAACCGCCACCCCAAACCCAGTGACCAGTGATCGGGTACATGATACCGACAATAATTAAGCTAAAAACTAGGAAATCGACGAATTTAATCCGTTCTGCCACTGCCCCAGATACAATGGTGGCTGCCGTTCCCGCGAAAGCGACTTGGAACAGGAAGAACACCGAGGTGGGCAAAGAGGCGGGCATGACGTAGGTGGCAGGATCGCTACTGCTAAGGAACCAACCTCCTGTACCGAAAAATTCGTTACTGACAGACCCAAACATCAGGGAGAAACCGATCGCCCAAAATGATATGGTGGAGAGGGCGAAAACGATCAGGTTTTTGGCGAGAACGTTAACGGCGTTTTTCTGGCGACAGAATCCCGTTTCTAGCATCGCAAAACCTGCGTTCATAAAGATCACGAGGATGGAGGCAATTAAAACCCAGATTGTATTGAGAGCGTTTTGGACATCTTCGGGAGTTAAGGGTTTCGCATCTTGGGCCTGTACGGCCGTGTTCCAAACCACAAAAATAATCGCGGACAAAGGAACACAGGCTAACCAGACAGGGTTAATTTTCGGTAATAAACCGACAAGTTCCCCAGATTTTCGAGCAATTCGTTTCATCGTTAATTCGTTGACTTTGTTGAGTTAGTAGGTCGATTCATTACTTTTGAGAATAATTACCGAGCAATTATGTCCTTTCCACCGCTAAATACTAGGAACAGGGGTCAATCATTTCAGAAGACCAAACACCTAGGGATTTATCTTGAGGTGTGAGTAGTCAATGTTTTTCGATCTTTGTTTTTTTGATCTGAGATTTCTGTATTCGTTGATACATTTCATTTTAAAATAATAGTGGTGGAGAAGTGATCAAGAATTTAGTTATCAGATGCGAGTTATCAGTTCACTGATTACTTTTTACTGTTTACTGATCACTGAAAAAAGCTCCCCACTGATCAGTTTTTACTGTTTACTGATCACTGATAAAGTCTCCCCTCCTTTGGAGAAATCAACCATGGCCCAGGCAACGGAATTCGATCGCACAATGATGCAAAGATGTCTAACCCTTGCTAGACAAGGCTTGGGACGGACTTCTCCTAATCCCTTGGTGGGTTCTGTGATCGTTCAAGAGGGGACAATTATCGGCGAAGGTTTTCACCCGGAGGCCGGACAACCCCATGCAGAAGTTTTCGCCCTGAGACAGGCAGCAGAAAAAGCTCGTGGTGCCACTTTATACGTCAATCTTGAACCCTGTAACCACCATGGACGTACTCCCCCCTGTAGCGAGGCAATTATGCGAGCGGGCATTAAAAAAGTGGTGGTGGGGATGATCGATCCTAATCCCCTGGTGGCGGGGAAAGGTATTCAAAGATTAGAATCGGCAGGCATCGAGACGCTGGTGGGAGTGGAGGAGTCCGAATGTCTTCAACTCAATCAGGGTTTTATCCATCGCATTACCGCTAAAAAACCCTTCGGTATCCTCAAATATGCCATGACTCTCGATGGCAAAATTGCCGCTACTACTGGTCATAGCACTTGGATTACTAGCCCTGCTTCTCGCCAAATAGTCCATCAATTGCGATCGGCCTGTGATGCGATTATCGTCGGCGGTAGCACTGTCCGTCAAGATAATCCTCACCTAACCACTCACGGCCTCTCCGATCATAATCCCCTGCGCGTGGTCATGACTCGATCGCTCGATTTACCCTCCTCCGCCCATCTTTGGGATACCAGTCAATTTCCCACGCTTGTCTATACACAAGTTGATTCTAATGTCAAGCTTAAGCAACAATTATTAACAAAAGGCGTGGAAGTGATCGAACTAACCGAGGTGACACCCACTTTAGTGATGGAAAATCTTTATCAGAGGGGATTTTGTCAGGTTTTGTGGGAGTGCGGCGGCGGTTTAAGCGCGGCTGCCATCGCTGAGGGCATGGTACAAAAAATTATCGCTTTTATTGCGCCCAAAATCATCGGGGGAATCAAGGCACCTACTGCCGTGGGTGATTTAGGTTTCCAGTTAATGAGCCAAGCTTTACAGTTAGAAAATGTCACGGTTAATTATCTCAATCCCGATATTGTGATTGAGGGATATCTGCAAAGTGAACAGTAGGGCTACTGCAATTCTGGCTCAATCGGATTGCTAAAGTCAAAAAGTGCTAAATAACCCCGATAATCCGGCAATTATCCCTGATTTTTGCGATCGAGTTCTAGAATCCGTTTATCGGTACGGTTATCCCCCTAGAAGAAGTTGGGCAATCGCTCTGTGATCAATAGTGCCATCATCGAGCAAAATAAAAAAGTTAGAATAGTCAAGCCCTTAGTGATTGAACGTATGACGGTACTAGAAAAAGGTAATATCACGATTCATACCGAGAATATCTTCCCTATTATCAAAAAATCTCTCTACACTGACCATGAAATTTTTCTGCGGGAATTGATATCTAATAGTGTTGATGCCATCTCGAAATTAAAAATGGCTTCTTTAGCAGGAGAAGCAAGAGGAGAAGTCCCCGAACCAGAAATTAATATCGCCATCGATAAAGAAAATCGTACCCTATCAATTACCGATAATGGTATCGGGATGACGGGGGAAGAAATCAAGAAATATATTAACCAGGTTGCCTTTTCCAGTGCGGAAGAATTTATCACTAAATACCAAAAATCAGCCAAGGATTTAATCGGTCATTTTGGACTAGGTTTTTATTCGGCTTTTATGGTGGCTAAAAAGGTAGAAATTGATACTCTTTCCTATCAAGAAGGTGCTACCCCTGTCCATTGGTCTTGTGATGGTTCTCCAGAGTTTGAACTAACCGATTCTTCCCGCAGCCAAATCGGCACGACTATCACCCTAACTTTAATGGATGAGGAAGGGGAATATTTAGAACCTGCCCGCATTCGCCAGTTAGTCAAAACCTACTCAGATTTTATGCCCGTTCCCATTAAAATTGATGGGGAAGTGATTAATCAACAACGGGCTTTATGGAAAGAATCTTCTCAAAATCTGACTAAAGAAGACTACCTAGAATTCTATCGCTATCTCTATCCTTTCCAAGAAGAACCTTTACTCTGGGTACATCTGAATACCGATTATCCTTTCTTGCTCAATGGCATTCTTTATTTTCCCAAACTCAGACCGGATGTGGATGTCTCAAAAGGACAATTAAAGTTATTCTGTAATCAGGTTTTTGTCAGCGAGCATTGCGAAGAAATTATTCCCGATTTCCTGATGCCCTTGCGAGGAGTTATCGATAGTCCAGATATTCCTTTAAATGTGTCTCGAAGTGCTTTAACCAAAGATCGCACCGTTCGCCGTATTGCCGATTTTATTGCCAAAAAAATTGCTGATCGCCTCAAATCTCTCTATAACGAAGACGCAAAAGAATATATTCGTTGTTGGGGAGATGTGGGAACTTTTATTAAATTTGGTTCCTTGAAAGAGGATAAATTTAAACAGCAGGTAGAAGATATTTTAATCTATCGCACTACCTACAAACCCCCAGAAACTGAGGTACAAGTGGCAGTGCAAACCGCTGAAGGTGACGCCTGGCAAGAAGCAACAGCGAAAACTCCCCTAGAAGCGATCGAACAGGAAGGTTATACTACTCTCAAAGCCTACCTAGAACGCCATAAAGAACGCCACGAAAATCGAGTTTTTTACTGTACCGATCCTCGTAGCCAATCCACCTACGTTGAACTCTACAAAAATCAAGGTTTAGAAATCCTTTTCTTTGATTCTTTCATCGATACTAATTACTTTATTCCTTTCCTAGAAAGAGAATACTCCGATGTAAAATTCACCCGGGTTGATTCTGAATTAGACTCGACGCTGCTCGAACAGGATCAAGCTAGTGAAATTATCGATCCCGGTAGTAATAAAACCCGGTCTGAATTGATCAAAGAAATTTTCGCCAAAGCCCTCGAAAATTCTCGCATCAATATCAAAACTGAAGCCTTGAAATCCGATGATCCCCAAGGTACTCCCCCGGCAATTGTCTTACTTCCAGAAGCAATGCGACGCTTACAGGAAATGACGGCAATGATGCAACAAAAAGCCATGGCTTTCCCCGAAGAACATATTCTGATGATTAATACTAATCATCCCCTAATTCAACAAATTATCCAGATTAGTCAGGGAAGTATTGTTACCGGTAGCGGCGAATCTCCATCGGCGCAATTAGCGAAAATGCTCTGTCAGCACGTTTATGATTTAGCTTTAATCGCTCAAAAGGGATTTGATGCCGAGGGAATGCAAGCTTTTGTGGAACGTTCCAATCGCGTTCTGACTAAGCTAACCGAAAAGATTTAATCTATTGCCAAACTTTAGCTGTTTCGATATGCTGAGAGTGTGTTAATTCACACTCTTTTTTTTTAGCCCGATAAATATGATCTAGCGATAAGCTATCTTGCAGCCGTCAGCCTTGAATCAGTTATCAGTTATCAGATGTAAGTTTTCAGTTCACTTATACTGTTTACTGTTTACTGTTTACTGTTTACTGTTTACTGTTTACTGTTTACTGTTTACTGATAACTGAAAAATGCGCTTACCCACCCTCAAATATGAGCGAGGAACCTTAATTCTCCATCCACCACCAAAAGGGAAAAAATGGCTAGATTTTGCCACTTGGGATGATCGTATTGAAAGATTTCGCATTTTGGCACTTCATTATCGTCCTCTGGTGGAAACTCTACAGGAGGAGGGCATTAACTTCCAAGATGAAGCAAAAGCTTTTAACAATTTAGAATTAATTGCCAGTTTTGAACGGGAACCCTACCCCCACCAAACGGAAGCGTTAATCGCTTGGAAAAAATCCCAGAGAAGGGGTGTCATTGTCCTTCCCACCGCTGCCGGCAAAACCTATCTTGCCCAATTAGCTCTACAATCGACTCCCCGGAGTACCTTAATTATCGTGCCGACTATTGATTTAATGCACCAGTGGTATGCCCAGATGTTGGCGGCTTTTCCCGATGCCGAGGTGGGATTATTAGGGGGAGGTTCTAAGGATAATAGTGCTATTTTAATCGCCACCTATCAAAGTGCGGCAATTTATTCAGAAACTCTTGGCAATCGTTACGCTTTTTTGATTTTTGATGAATGTCATCATTTACCATCGGATTTCTTTCGGAAAATAGCGGAAGATTCGATCGCACCCTATCGTTTAGGCTTAACAGCAACACCGGATCGCGGTGATGGTAGTCATCAAGATTTAGATTATCTTATTGGTGCAATTGTTTATCAAAAAAGTCCCCAAGACTTGTCAGGAAAAGCCCTAGCCGATCATGAAATAATTCAAATTAAAGTGAAACTATCTGCCAAAGAACAGGAAAAATATCAAGAAGCAATTAAAATTCGCAATGATTTTTTAAGAAAAAATAATCTCAGTTTGTCTGGTTTAGATGGTTGGCAAAATTTTGTCATGATTAGTGCCAGAAGTAGCGAAGGGCGCCGGGCCATGTTGGCCCACCGGGAGTCGAAGGAAATATCCTCCGGAACCCAGGGAAAATTGCGGGTTTTAGCCGAGTTAATCTGTGAACACCATCCGGAACAAATTTTAATTTTTACCAACGATAATGCCACAGTTTACCGCATTTCCGAGAGCTTTTTAATACCTGCCATAACCCATCAAACTCCTGTGAAAGAACGCCATGAAATCCTGACCCGTTTTCGTCAGGGAGAATACAAAATTCTGGTGACTTCCCATGTTCTCAATGAAGGGGTTGATGTGCCGGAAGCGGGCATCGCGATTATTTTATCGGGAACCGGTTCCACCCGGGAATATATTCAGCGTTTAGGACGGGTTTTAAGAAAAGGTCAACAAGAGGATAAACGGGCGATTTTGTATGAAGTGATAGCCGAAAATACCACGGAGGAAAAAACCTCCCAACGACGACGGGGAGAGCATAAAAATCAAACTAGCTATAAAACCGGTAATCGACAATTGGAATTATTGCCTTCTCCTCCAAAAAAATCTTTTTCTTTCCCGAAAGCTGCCGAATCTTCTACTCCTTGGGTAAGTTCTCCAGAGTCAGAGGAAGAATAGAAAATTTCTCTGGGGGATTTTCCTCTATAATAAAGGTAAAAAATCTGGATTGATACCCCTATGACCGAACTTGCTCAACAAAAATGTCAACCTTATCAATCGGGTTCTTCTCCTATCACTGCCGAGGAAATTACCACTTTAAAGGCTAAAATTCCCGATTGGAATCTCTTAGAATACGAGGGTATTCCCCGTCTGCAAAAACTCTATAAATTTGCCAATTTTCAAGGGGCAATCGCCTTTACTAATGCCGTGGGAGAAGCAGCGGAAAAAGAAGGCCATCACCCCGCTTTATTGACAGAATGGGGTAAAGTTACCGTTTCTTGGTGGACCCATGACGTGGGCGGATTACATCAAAATGACTTTATCATGGCTGCCCGTACCGATGATATTTATCGTCAACAAAAGGCTTAATCGTAGGCGCGAATCATCGCTTGGGTTCCCTGTTTAATTCCCTTGCCTTCGTCCAATTCCGCTACTGCTTTAAATAGGGTTTCCGCTAAATCTGTCCCAGGCAGAATTTCCCCGGCTGTCTGGGCAGTTTCTTTGACTAATCGCAAATCTTTTAAGATATGTTCAATCATAAAAGCCGGCTGTAAATCTTGGGCGAGGATTTTTGGTCCCAAATTTTCTAAAGCCCAAGAACCCGCCGCCCCCGTTTTACAGACTTCTATGACTAAATTGGGGTCTAATCCTTGAATTTTTGCCATTTTTAGAGCCTCACACAGCGCCACCATGTGAACCGCCCCCAAGACTTGATTACAGAGTTTTACCGCTTGTCCGTTGCCGATTTCGCCACACCAGCGAATAGTTTTGCCCATGGCGTGAAAACAGGGCAAACAAGTCTGAAAATCCGCTTCTTTCCCTCCCACCATAATAGTTAAAGTGCCGTTTTTCGCCCCAATATCGCCCCCAGAGACGGGAGCATCGAGAAAACGGAGATTATTTTCCTCTAGCTTTTTACCAATCATCCTAGCGGCTTGAGAGCCAATGGTACTCATATCCACCACCAGAGTTCCCACCGCTGCCGATTCCATGACACCCCCCGCTCCCAAAATTACTGCCTCCACGTCAGGCACATCCCCGACGCAGGTAAAGACAATCTCGGCATCCCTGACGGCGGCGGCGATACTAGAACAAATGTTCGCACCAGCTGCCCCGGCAATGGTTATCCCCGGCACCTCTGGGGTACGATTCCAAGCATTGACAACAAAACCTTGACGGACAAGATTAGCCGTCATCGGCGCTCCCATCACTCCTAATCCTAAAAAGGCAATTTTTTGACTCATGATTTTGGCAATAATAGGGAACAGGCAGAGTGAACTGAAAACTAAAATCTGATAACTGATAACTGATAACTGATAACTGATAACTGATAACTGTTTTAGGATTCTACCATTTGCAGAAATTGGGCTTCTGAAAGGGTTTTTATGCCTAATTTTTGAGCCTTTTTGAGTTTCTCACCGGGGGCTTTACCGAGGAGAATATAATCAGTGTTCGCACTGGGGGAACTGGTAACAGTACCACCGACATTAATAATCAATGATTTCGCTTCCTCGCGACTGATTTTGCCGAAGGTTCCTAGTATAACTACGCTTTTTCCCCTGAGGGGATTTTCTGCGGATTCTTGACTCGTTTGGACTATCTCCGCTGCGGGTTGCACTTCTAAACTTGTATCGGCAACTGTGATTTTTTCTGCTGCTACTACAGGAGTTTCCTCGGCAATCACCGGGGGAGTTTCCGGTTCTTCTACTACAGGAGTTTCCTCGGCAATCACCGGGGGAGTTTCCAGTTCTTCTACTACGGGAGTTTCACTAATAATTGCTTCTGGTTCATTAGTGGTAATAGGGGCAGTTTGTTGAGAGAAATCGTCTCTTTCTTGTTGTAGTTTTTGAATTTGAACCTCTAAAGCGGCGATTTCTTTTTGCTTAGTTGCTAACTCACCCTCAAACTTAATTTTTTCCTTTTCTAAAGCTTTAGATGCCGTTTTTTTGACTTCTAAATCTTGAGTTAGTTGGCGATTTTGTTGGCTTAATTCCTCGATATGACGGGAAGTTGTGGTTTCTAATTGGTCTTTTTCGGCACTTAACTGGTGTAGTTGAATCTCTAAATTAGAAATGTTTTCCCGATAGGTTTCTAGCTGTTGCGGTAACTGGGTTAATTCCTGTAATTGCCCTTCTAAATGAGCAATTGTTGCCTGAGAATCGGCCAATTGTTGCGGTAACTGGGTTAATTCCTGTAATTGCCCTTCTAAATGTAATTGCCCTTCTAAATGAGCAATTTTTTCGGCAGCAGTGCTTAATTGTGCCGATAATTCCCCTTTCTGGGCTGCTAAAGCTTGTAACTCCAGTTTAGCTGCTTCGAGACGAGCGCCGAGACTGTCCTTTTCGGCGGTTATGGCTGTCACTTGAGCGACGGTTTCTTGCAGTTTTATAGTTAAATTGTCGCATTCTTGGCCTAAAGAGAGCGATCGAGTTTGACTTGCGGCTAAATCTTCGCTGAGAGACTTTTTTTCCTGCTCTAACCCGGTAATTTGACCCTGTAAGCTGGCTATTTCCTGCTGTCCTTGCTCATACTGTTCTGTTTGGTGAGCCAGATTCTGTTCTAAGGTTTGAATTTGACCTTGCAAGCTGGGAATTCGGGCGGCTAAATCGCTTAATTCTTGATTTTTATGCTCTAAATCGACCACTTTCGCCTTTAATTCCTCGGCTTTTTCTAGCTCTTGCTGTAAGAGAGTTTTATCCTGTTCTAGGGTCTGAATTTGACTAGAGAGAGAGTTGCTCTGTTTTTTGGTCAAATCAAATTGACGGTTAATTTCGCCTTTTTGCTGCTCTAAAGTTTGAATTTGTGCTTCTAGGCTAGTAATTTGGGCTTTTTCTGCCTCTAACTGCTCCATCAAACCAGCTTTCTCCGCTTCTATGTCCTTAGCGGTGGTTTTCAGTTGTTCGATTTCACTCTCACCTATTTGCACAGCTTGCTGGAGGGACTGGAGAGAATTTTCTAAATCCGTAGCTTTGTGCTGTAATTGGGCGGAATGTTGTTCTATGTGAATGATTTTGGCGTGCAGCTGCTGATTTTCGTCTTTTAAGTCTGATTGCGCCACGTCTAAACCCTTGACTTGAGCCAACAAATCTGAATTACTTTGCTGTAATTGCGCTTGTGCGGCTAAAAGGGAGGTATTTTTGCTGACGAGACTAGAGCGCGACCAGAGGAATAGTCCTCCGAAAACAGCACTTAAACCTAATCCTTCATAAATTAATTCGTTGAGCATATCTACCCTCCTAGACAAGCGAAAAACAGTCACCTAACCGAACTGATGCGGCAATTTTGGTTATAGACCTACATCTCTACTTATATCAGTTACGGGGTACATTCGGGGGAAGGGGGGAAAAGTCACTTCTTTCATCCCAGGGTACAAAGGTGATTTAGCTGTTCGCGTTATGTTAACTTGTATCTGATCCCATTCTTGGGTGATTTTCCAGTTGATTTCTTCCTGATGATCAAAATAGTAGCCCATGGCCGCAGGAGCTATAGTTGATAATTATCCATTGACCGCGATCGCCTTTTGACCTTTGACCCCTTCCCCTTGAACTGCGATCGCTGATTAGTTGATAGTCAATAATTGATTGAAAAAACACGGATGAGAAGCTAGGGACATTTCTTCTCCGCCAAGTCGCTAGAATGGGACTAGACTTCTCAAGCTTGAAGAATCTTCCTATGTCAGACGCTGTAACGATCGCCGATATTTACAAGTTATTTGAAAGAACTGAGTCCCAATTTGCCGAGTTTCAAAAGGAAGCTGATCGCCGCAGTGCCGAAGCCGATCACCGCAGTGCCGAAGCTGATCGCCGCAGTGCCGAAGCTAATCGCACGATGGAAGAATTAAAAAAACAGGTACAAGAAACGACCAAAGCGGTCAATAGCTTAACCACTCCTTTGTGTCTTTTTATAGAAGAAATGGTGGAGCCGGCGGTTGTGCGTTTATTTCAGGAACGGGGCATTGATGTCACCCAAACGATGAGTCGCTTGAAAAGTAAGCGTCCTGGGGCGGCAATGGAGATTGATATTGTAGCGGTGAATGGGAGCGAGTTGGTGGCTGTGGAATGTAAATCTCGACTGTCGAGGGATGATGTAGATGATTTTGTCAGCCGATTACAGCGATTTAAGGTTGCTTTCCCCCAATTTCGAGAGTTTCGGGTTTATGGGGCAGTGGCAGCAATTGAAATTGATCAGGGGATAGATGTCTATGCCTATCGGCGCGGTTTGTTTGTGATTAAGCAGTCGGGGGAAACGGTTAAAATTATCAATGATGCTCAGTTTCAACCTTTGGGTTTTGCTTAAGGTGTTTAATCTCTTTTTCGAGAAGGCGTAATTTTGCGATCGCCCTTTTAGTTAATAATGAATAGTTGATAATGTAAACTGTCAGGAGTCATTTATAAATTGCCGGATAATTCTACATGGGATGATACACAGGTAAATTCAATGTAATTTATTATGTTTAATTAATAGTAATAGAATTGGTGCGTTACGGCGGATTGTTAGTCTTATTTTATTATCCAAATTAGTAACCGCAAACACGCAGCCTACACTCTACAGCATCTTAACAGGAGTCGCACTCATGGTTCTGGTATTTGTAAATCTCGACAAATTTTTTGCGTCAAGAATTCATTGATTTCACGATGGCGCGGAATAGCTGAAGATTTCTGATGGACACGATTTACATAAATCGTATGATTGCCGCCTTCTCTTAAGAATTCACAGCCATAAGTTTCTAAATGACGAATTAAGTTTATGCGTTTCATGCAGCCCAGAAAGTAACAGACTCTCGAATCACTTCTTGTCCTTGCAGTTGCTCTTCAGCTAACATACGATTAGCTTCTAAAACTAGCTCAATTGCTTCTTCTAAATTGCTTCTAGTTTCTTCTAGAGTCTCTCCTTGAGTATTAGCTCCTGGCAATTCTTCGACAAAACCAATATAGCCTTCGGGAACTTTCTGGAATATTTTTGTTAGTTTTAGTTGCATGATTTACCTCAGAATTTTAAATTATATAACCCACTATCATTAAAGTTAGCGGTGCGTTACGGCTGCTGAAGTGAAGCTAACGATATAATCGGATACAGCCCAAGCTGCATAATTAAGAGCCTGACGAGTATCTTCCTCCTCCAACTCTGGATAAGCCTCTAAGATTTCCTGAATAGATAACTGACTAGCCAACAGTTTCAGAACAAATCCTACAGTGATACGCATTCCTCGAATCGTTGGCTGTCCAAGACATATTTGTGGATTAACAGTAATACGGTCTAACTCTTTAATCACCGTGGAACTCCTGAGATAAACTCCTCCTGTATTGTTACATACAGCAATGAATGTTGAGCAAGTTTCTGCGCTGCTGCGTGTGAATTAAGCGGTGACGAGAGTAAATATGTTACTCCGGGCTGTAAGCTTGGCTCCTCGTCCTTTTTCTCATAAAGCTATCTATTCACCGCCCATGGGAAGATATCGTATTCAATCACAGCTTCATAGCCTTAACAGCATTTATCCACCAAATAACACCAATCACGGGTTGAGGTTTCGTTGAGGACATCGAGAGGGAAAAGCCTTTTTGGATATTCTGAGCGTTAGCGGTGGTTTTAGAATACACCATCTCTAGGAGCCTATCTTGCTATAATGTAAACTGTCAGGAGTCATTTGGGAAACCATTATGGAAATAAAAAACATTAAACAAAAAGCCAGAAATTTAATCGATAAATTGCCAGATAATTCTACATGGGATGATACACAGGTAAATTAAATTTAATTTATAGCGGTTCTCGCATCTGTGCGGCACACTTAAACCTTTGCTGATTAAGCTATTCAGGATCAGGAATGTACCTCGTGTGAATCAGAAATGCTATATTCACCGCGCAAATTTCTCATAACTGAGGCCACGCGATTAAGTCTTGACGCGAGAGAAGAGAATCAATGACCCGTCTATGTACTCGCACCCATGCCCACGCCATCCCAAGGTCTCATAGCTGTACATGAGTTTGGGTAGTGAATTTTTTTTGTTTATATATTGCCTATGGCTGCCCTCTACTGGCTGAAACGATATTATTGAATCTTCCCCTCCTTCCCTCCAACCAATGTGATCACTAAAACAATCCCAGAATTCATAATCTTCTAACTGTGTACCCACTGAGATGATTAATTCTGAGAGGTTACGGTAAATTTTTGCCTGTCCCTTGATGCCAAATTTCCCTTCGCTGTATTTCACCCAGAGACGGTCAATTTCATCTATTACCTCTACGGATACTTCTCTAAACAGATCATAGAAGCCATGATAATTTTCTATAACCATCCACTGGTACATAATAAAAGCGGTTTCGTAGTCGGCTTTTTTCCAATCCTGTTGCTGTAGGTACTCCTCTAACTTTTGATAGATTTGCCCTTGGTTTTCTGTAAGATATTCCCTTGATTTTCTCAGTTCCTTTTCGTAGGCACTATCAGCTGATTGGTTATATGGTACCGAGATCATCTTATCGAATTGTTCTCGGAAACGATCTGGGTTTTCTGTCTCTGCAAAAGCTAGACGGAAAATCTCTACCCATTTTTCCTCGTTTTCGTTCTCTTTATTCCCCCAAAGTTCGGTTAAAGCCTTGGCTGCTGTTCCCGCTAAACCAGATAGCTTACTTGCATCTTTGGGAAGCTCGATATGGGGGTTAATATGTTTGATATGAGAGGCTCGGTAGAGGGTTTCTCTGTCGTCATTGCAGATTACCTCGATCAAGCCTTTATCCTGTGCTTGTTGTAATTTTTTCTGATAGTTAGGAACAGATTGACAAACCGCTTCTAAAGCAACCAAAGGGACAGGAATTTCATAGATTAGGCAATTACTGACCACTTTTTCAAGGGCTTCATCCGTCAAAAGCTGAGGTTTTTCTTCTAACCGCCAGACTATCTTATCGCGCCAAGTAACATCGGATTCATTCTCAAATGACCGCAACTTTGTATCTATATTCCCTGCACTTAAAACCTCATTATTGAGCCATTCCAAGAGACGGGGGTTGCCATCAGCAAGGTTTAAAGCTCTTTCTATATAGTTTTTATCAATCTTACCCGAACTAAAATGCTCTAACCGCCGCAGTTTCTTTTCTAAATCGGACTCGTTGTATTTGAAAGAGGGCAAAGACTTCAGATGATAAAATTTCTCTAATAGAGGGGAATTGAAGGTATAGCGCGAGGTAATAATCAGGCGATGATAGTAATTAGTTTCCTGTATCGCCCAAACGAGAGCTTGTAATAGAGGAGCTACCCCTGCTTTAAGGATATAGTCATCGCTGGATGAAGGGCATTCTAAGTTCCACTCGAAATCATCGAGGATGAGCAAAAAAGGCTGGTTTAACTGACCAAAAACATCCCTTAAGCGATAGTCTAGCTCCTCATTAAAATCCAGAAGGATTTGACGTTGTGAACGGTCTAATTTTTTAGCTAGGGTATTAACCAAGCTAGTTTGATCAATTTGTTGATGCCAGACAAGCTTAGTATAGTCTGGAAGGCGATCGCACAACCGAGCGGCGAGGGTACTTTTCCCGTTACCACCCCCACCTTGCAGGAAAACGCCAGCCTTATGAATTGCTTTAGGATTATCAAAAGGTTTTTTCAGCACTTGCAAGCAATCCTGAAGATCACGGCGGCGACCGATAAAAGTTTCCCGTGTGGCTACCCGCAAATATTTCGTTTCTGGGTCCACAAATTTGTCAACAAAGGATACGGGAGGTAAAGGTTTTTTCTGTCCTCTGCTTACCAAAGCTTCTGGGATACTTCCCCTCACATAGAGGCGTAAACAATGCCAATCCCTCGCATGATTTTCCAATAACTTCTGATAGGCAAAAGCTAACGACTCGCTCAAAGTAAAGCCTTGAGAAAGCTTTTCGTAGAGGATGGCCGCCGTGTCAGCAGCTTCGTTATCCCTGACGGGTTGACCCCACCCCAAAACGGTTTTAGCCCCATTTTTTAATAACTTCTCGGCCATCGAAAGTATCCCATCACCATCGGAGTAGCCTGTCCGACACCCTGATAAAAACAAAAGCTTAGGTAAATTAAACTGTAATTCTCTGGCAATATCTTCGGCGCTGGTATCTTGCCTATCTCCGTATTCCGTCTCAGTAATAAAATAGGGTTTCTGATCCTTGATGGTGGCGTGTCCGCTCAAGTGGATAACATCGAAATATCCCCTATCTTTACTGGCCATCAATTCGCCTAATTCTTTAATACATCCGCTCTCTTCAACGGTTAAAGATAGGGGTTTCCCTCTAGTTGCTTTGAGGATCTTCCCCTCTTCTGCCTCAAAGTCTAGTATAGGCTCGACACCTCTAGCAGAACTTGCCATGAAAACCACATTTAAGGCTCGATCCTGCGGGTTGTTGTCAACAGTTAACAGCCTTTCATTACCCGTTTTCATCCACCGCATGGGAACAATAGCGGGAAGCTTAGACACCAGAAAACCCTGACCATCGTGTAATAATTCCCAGGGTAGATGGACTAATCCGTTGCTGGTGCTGATAGCCAGAACTATTTCTCCCCGGTGGCTATCTAATTCGCTCTGGAGGATGCGCTCCGTACCATCTAACCATCGGTACAAATCGTGTCCTGTTGTGGCGTGATCTTTCGGTAAACGGGTATAGTAATCGGTGTCAGCCTTTTCACTTAGGTTGTCTATTTCACTCAGGAATCTTGTGTAGGTACGGGTTTGGTTAGGGTTATCCCAGAAAAATCGGAACTCAAGGCTATTGCTACCGCTCTCCTGAAGATCAATATGCAGTATCTTCATTTTTCTTGTTCCAAGAGTTTTTGTAGTTGCTCTAGGGTAGCATCTTTGAGCAGCAGGCGATCGCCGTTTTTGCTCACAATCAACACCTGTTCGATCTTCGGGGTTTCAGGAGAGTCAATTTTTCGCTTTAATTGGTACAATTTCTCGGCGATGGCGATTGTTCCGCTAATAATGCCGATGATGGTGGCGATGGTGGCAAGGGTTCCCTCTCTCTCCACTTCAGAGATAACTTCGTAGCTGCCTTGCACCCCTTCCATCTCTAGGATATCCTGAGCAACTTTGATAGCATCGGCTCCTTGAATTTCTATCTGCATCAGTTTTGTTCCTCCTGTAAGTACCCAAGCAAAATGATGCTAAATCCGTTTATTAAAAACTGATTATCTATTCCCCCTTTTGCTTGTCCTGATATCTAGCCTATACTCAACGAATTTAGCACGAAACCCAACCAATGTCCTATTATCAAATAATTAGGGTCTGCTGAAAAAGTTTTTCGGTGGGGGTTGGGGG
>VYLC01000067.1_pt1 | contig 22491 bp, 23 predicted proteins | sample 5109531 | NCBI WGS metagenome assembly VYLC01 (sample SAMN12291787, study PRJNA351875) | freshwater metagenome | isolation source: freshwater lake | place: USA: Michigan, Gull Lake | collected 2013-08-08
TTACCCATTTTCAGGTGGTCAATTACCTAATTTTCAGGGAAAAAGTCCCTGAATTTTCCCCCCAATCACTCCAAGGGTCGGCACTTTTTGAGGGAAAAAAAGTCTAAAAACCTTATCCAACAAGGTTTTTAGATTTATTCAGCAAACCCTAATTATAAATGATTTTGCCTGGTTATTGGATGGGGTGTTGGGTAACAGTCGTCAACCCAACCTACCTTCCGCGCTTTCTAGCTGTCGGTTCTAAGAGTTAGATTACCAAGTACAAGCTGAGCTAAGTCATCAGCTTTCTTTGATTGTTCTGCCGCCAATGTCCTTAGCGTAAACTCTTGTTCGACAGCATCTCCAATTTGTGTTTGAATCTCTTCTGGGGGAACAATTATTTGTAATTCTAGTAATCTAGACGGGCTAATTCTCTGTCGCCCCGTTGCACCAGTAACGTTTGCTGTCGCTTGTCGGGTAAAATGATCAGAACGTAAAGCCCGAAAAAGGTAATAAAGATTAATCTCGGCTTGTGATTTTTTTCGCAAAACAATAAATTCAGTTGAAGCTACTGCGTTAGTTACATCTTGAGTTACTAGCGCAATCTTTTTGTTGGCCAAGCTGGGCATGATCTTGGCGAAGAGAATGTCATTCTTTTGAAAGCGATGTTTTGTACTTCCAATCTCATTTCCTTGATTAAGTTTAAGAGTTAATATATAGCCATAAATATCATCTACTTCTCGTAAATCTATATATTCAAATATTTGACCAGCATATCTACTAGAGCGTGGATTAACGCTTCTTGATACAACATCTACAAAGTTTCCTAAAGGCTGCTGTTCAAACTCACCTATTTGCTCATGCAAATATTGTGTATAAGCTGCACCAGCATCAACTGTATCGATACTACGGGCTGATTCTTCAGTGATTGTTAATATTAAAGGGTCTGGTTTAATTAACTCGATAGTCATTGCAGTTCTAGTTTTACTCTATGATAGGCTTCCGCGATAACAGGTAAATCATTGAGATCAGTTTCTCTATAATATTTTGAGGTAATGTCATAGCCAACGTGTTCTGCTTGTGCTAAAAAACGCTTTTTATTGTCTCCAGTAGTCTTCTTGAGATACAAAACACAGGTTCTAGCATTAGACCCCCCAAACGGCTTAAATGATCCGACAGGTAAGCTTATACAACCATGAATATGTGTACGAGATTTCACAAAGTTGCGAACTTCAGTCTCGGAAACTCCGCTGGCAACACCATGGGGCAAAATAACTAGCAAACGTCCAGTTTCAGGCTTTAATAGTCGAATTGCTCTCTCAAGAACCAAATAGTCTGAACCTTGAGCAGCTTTACCTCGTCCTAGATAATACCGGTTTAAAGTAGCAGAATCTTCATAGGGTATATTGAACGGGGGATTAATGAGAATTACATCAAACATTGCTGCGTTATTTTGCTCAATATTTAAAAAATCAGTTCTGCGTCCATCTGTATTCCCAAAAACATCTTCTCTAATTGAATCTCCTGTATAAATATGTTCATAGCCATCACCATGTAAAATCATATTTATTCGACATAAAGTGGCTAACCGAGGATTTATCTCAATTCCCCATAGATTATTCGTGACAAGATTACTAACTAAATGATCTTTTTCATCTTGGCTAGAATCAAGAAATCGAATTTTTTTGCGGACATTAATAAACGCTCTAATAAGAAAGCCACCACTTCCGCATGATAAATCAAGGACTTTTTCTCCAATTTTTATATCAGCTATCTCAACCATGAACTCAACTAATTGTCTTGGGGTTAAATACTGTCCTAAGTCCCCTCGGAGTGTTCCAGTAAGAAAGGCTTCATAAACAGAACCAACTACATCTCCTCCTGCTCCAGCCAAGCCAAGTGGTGTCTTAAAACCATAAAGACCAAAAGGCTCTAATTCACGAACAATTTTTTCAACAGTTTCGTTGCTTCTAATTTGAATTTGAGTTCCCGTAGGGAATACATTAAAAGTCTGTTTTGCGTCAGTAAACATTTGCTGTAAAGCAGCTAGAGGTCCACTGCCAAGAAGCCAGGAAGATGTAAAGCGATTGGGTGCAAGGCCTTCAGCATCTCTTTTCTCTTCGTTAAACTTACAAGTGAGAATTTTAGTTAGCTCATCAAATGCAGACTCGGCAATGAGTCCTTCTTTAGCTAACTCTTTTCGACATTCCCTAAATGCTATTTCTAAGTCACCTTTATTTTCAATAGTTACTAAAAGTCGCTCAGCAGCTTGTCGCTTTTCCAATTGAACTACATTGCTAGAGACAGTAAGTATTGTGCTTTCAAGCTCTTGCGGTTCAGGAACGGATTCTAATCCGCCAATATCGTCTCTATCCAAATAATAAATCTCCCAATCACGTCCATTAGTCAGAACTGCAATTGGTGTAGATGGTTCAAGAAGTTGAGCATAGGAAAGCGCTTGGTTAACATCCTCCTCGCTCAATCGATGCTGAATACGCTTGGTTTCAACCACAAGAGCCGGACGTTCCCCAATATAAACAACGATATCAGCTTGTTTTCTAAATCTATGTCCTGAAGTTCCAGTGATTGAGACTTTTCGACGTATCTGGTTCCTGTCGTAACCAAGCCTCATTATGAAAGGAATAACAACATTCTCAGCACAGTCGTCCTCAGAGTTCAACGGTGGTGCTTTGCGAAAAATGTCATCTAAGATAGCCTGTTTATTCAACGGCATAATAATCTATACACCTATGGGTTACACAATAACTAAGCCTACTGCAAACCAGAGCAGTAGGTAAATAGCTTAAACCGTTGCGTTGCTGTTACAGGCAATACTACTATTAACCAGCTTAGTTGGGGAAAAAATCTCAATTACTATCAATGGTTGATCTAAGAAAATATTTCAGTCTCTCCGTCGGGAAATAACCTATTAGAGACTGAAAAATCTTAGTCATTCCATTCCCCTTTGGGGGGTACGGGAGGATTGCGTCGAAGATGGCGGGTTAAGTCCTCATCCGGTTCCCTTTCCCCTCTTAGCCACTGTTTAATCGCTGTTTCGATAATGCGACTAGGATCGTTAGTCAGGTGTTTAATCTGTTCTAAAACTTCCGAGTCAAGGTGAATAGCGATTTCAACTTTCTCGGCCGTGCGCTGAGTCGGTGTAGCATTTTCGTTCATAAGCTCTATTAATGATTGCTATCTATCATTCTACCCGTCAGTCGAGGATTCTTATCCAAGAGTTTATCTATGGTAATCCGATTTGGACAAATCATAGAGCCTTTCCTTAGCCATTGCCCTTTCCCTGATTTTGTCAGCATAATCAAGCCTACCATAGTTTCCTGTGGATGCCGAGAGGGGAAGCCAAGGCCGAAACCATGACTATACTTGCAGTTTAGCTTTTTTTATCTTTACCGAAAAATTGGGTTTAAAGCCTCGCCCTTTTAGGACGGCTTTGTGTTAAACTGATTGGTAAGCGGAAAATCAGATGTGTAGTCGTGACACGCGAACTGACCGTTGGACAAAAGCTAGTGTCACCAACCCATTTCGGGTTGCCCCAATACCTCACTGCTCTAATCAAAAAAAGTACGGCATAGGTGGGAGATAAAAAAAATTAAATAGGGTAGGGCATACCCGAATTTACGCTTGGGGAGTAGTCCCTAAGAGTGCTTGCCTTGTAGGTGTAGTCGGACTAGACATGAAGCTGTAAGACCAAAATTATTTAGGGCGGAGAGTGTCAAAAACCCCTGACTTTTGCCAGCAGTGAACCACGATGACTGACGTTCCCGTTTCTCGCATTCGCAATTTTTCCATCATCGCTCATATCGATCATGGTAAATCAACTCTCGCTGATCGCCTCCTGCAAATTACGGGAACCGTAGCCCAACGGGAGATGAAAGAACAATTTCTCGATAATATGGACTTGGAACGGGAACGGGGTATCACCATCAAGTTACAAGCGGCGCGCATGGATTACACCGCTAAGGATGGTCAAAAATACGTTCTCAATCTGATTGACACCCCGGGCCATGTGGATTTTTCCTACGAGGTTTCTCGGTCTCTAGCGGCGTGCGAGGGAGCTTTATTAGTTGTAGATGCGTCCCAAGGCGTGGAAGCGCAAACTTTAGCCAATGTTTACCTAGCACTGGAAAATAACCTCGAAATTATCCCAGTTTTAAATAAAATCGACCTACCCAGTGCCGAACCGGAACGAGTGGCGGCGGAAATCGAGGAAGTGGTGGGTTTAGACTGTAGTGAGGCGATTCGTGCCTCGGCTAAGGCCGGGATCGGTATTAATGATATTCTAGAGTCGATCGTCCAATTAGTTCCCCCTCCCCAAGATACCCTCGCAGAACCCTTCCGAGCTTTAATTTTTGATAGTTATTACGACGCTTATCGAGGGGTAATTGTCTATTTCCGCGTCATGGATGGTCGGGTGAAAAAGGGCGATAAAATTCGTTTTATGGCTTCTGGTAAAGAATTTATTATTGATGAATTGGGAATTTTATCACCGCAACAGGTACAAGTAGATGAACTTCATGCGGGAGAAGTGGGTTATCTGGCAGCCGCAATTAAAACTGTCGCTGATGCCCGGGTGGGTGATACGATTACTCTAACCGCTAAACCGGCAAAAGAGCCTTTACCCGGTTATACAGAAGCAAAACCGATGGTTTTCTGCGGATTATTCCCCACCGATGCCGATCAGTACGCCGATCTCAAAGATGCGCTGGAAAAGTTAAAATTAAACGATGCAGCTCTATCCTACGAACCAGAAACTTCTAGCGCCATGGGTTTTGGTTTCCGTTGCGGTTTCTTGGGACTGCTACACATGGAAATCGTGCAGGAAAGACTAGAAAGGGAATATAACTTAGATTTAATTACCACTGCTCCCTCGGTAGTTTATCAGGTCACTACCACCGATGGGGAAATTGTCGAAGTGGATAATCCTAGTTTGTTACCTTCCCCACAAAAACGGGAAAAAATTGAGGAACCTTATATCCAAGTGGAAATGATTACTCCGGAAACCTATGTAGGTGCTTTGATGGAATTATGTCAAAGTCGTCGGGGAGTTTTCAAGGATATGCGTTATTTTACTAAAACTCGCACCGCTTTGATTTATGAGTTACCTTTAGCAGAAGTGGTGACAGACTTTTTTGATCAATTAAAATCTCGATCGCGCGGTTACGCTAGTATGGAATATCAATTAATTGGCTATCGGGAAAATGAGCTAGTTAAATTAGATATTATGGTCAATGGTGATCCCGTTGATGCTTTAGCGATGATCGTTCACCGGGATAAAGCTTATTATGTTGGTCGCGCTTTAACTGAGAAGTTAAAAGAATTGATTCCCCGGCATCAATTTAAGGTTCCCATTCAAGCAGCTATTGGTTCTAAAATCATCGCTAGTGAACATATTCCTGCTTTAAGAAAGGATGTCTTAGCTAAGTGTTATGGTGGTGATATTAGCCGCAAGAAAAAGCTGTTAGACAAGCAAGCAAAAGGGAAGAAACGGATGAAAGCGATCGGAACTGTTGATGTCCCCCAGGAAGCATTTATGGCAGTCCTAAAACTCGATCCTCAGTAAAGTCTAGGGGTGAGAATTAACTCACCCTTTTTAGTTTTGGCAGTGGCTAATTATTATGAAGCTTTTGAGATTATCCTATCAAGATTTAGCCTCTGGATTAAGTATAGATTCTTGCGACTTTTTTTCAGATTTGAATTTATTAGTTGGTATCTCAGGTGCAGGAAAAACCTCGATTTTAAAGGCTATTAGTAATTTAAAAAGAATCGCTAACGGTGAGTCTATAAATGGGGTGAAATGGGATGTAGAATTTTTAACAACCGATCATATTCGTTATCATTGGTTGGGTGAATTTGAGGTTAAAAAAGCCCGTTCTCCCATCAAAAGCGATAAAGATGAAGTCAATAGTAATGACGGCGAAAATAAGGTTAGTATAATTAGGGAAACTCTTTTAAAATATCAAGAGGTTTTGATCGAAAGAAACCAAGAGATAATTGAGTTTAAACATTCAAAGACACCAAAACTACCATCTTACTTAAGCACTATAGAGCTTTTCAATCAAGAAGAAGATGTTTTCCCTGTTCGACAGGAATTTAACAAAATGATTTTCAATTCACTTAAGTTTAATAGCTCATATTCAGCAGTTGATAAAATCTTGGAAAACGACGAATATGCCGAATATAACTCTCTCTCTGAATTACAATCGAGTCAACTTCGTATTTCTGACAAACTACTGATCACATATCAAAAATATCCCAATACGTTCGAGATAATAAACAGAAAGTTTTTAGATATTTTTCCTCAAGTTGAAGATTTAAAAATAGAATCTTCAGAACCATCCAAACTAGGTAATCTGCTTGTTTCATTAACTCCAATTGGTTTACTTAAAATCTCACCTCGCATACAAATAAAAGAAAAAAACTCTCATGTCTGGATTTTAGAACCAAATATCTCCTCTGGAATGATAAAAAGCCTGATGTTCTTAGCAACGATCGAATTATCTGCTGCTGGCAGCGTTATATTAATCGATGAATTTGAAAATAGTTTGGGGGTTAACTGTTTGGACACTTTAACAGAAGATTTATTAGTTAATTATCGAGATTTACAGTTTATTATTACCAGTCATCATCCTTATATAATTAATAATATCAGTGCTGCCTATTGGAAAATAGTCACTCGTAAAGGAGGAGTAATTCAGGTACACAATGCGGCTGATTTTCATATTTCTAAAACTCGACAAAAAGCCTTTATTGATCTTATCAATGTCTTAGAAGAATTTCCCCAAGGAATTAGTTAATCGATGAATATTTATTTTTTAGTTGAAGGAAGAAGTACCGAAAAAAAGCTTTATACTGCCTGGTTAACTCATCTTATTCCCGAAATTGAGCGAGTTGATTTTTACGATCAAGTCAATCACAACAATTACTTTCTGATTAGTGGTAATGGCTACCCCTCCATACTTAATGAGGGAATTCCTAACGCTATCGATAAAATTCAAGAAGTATCCAAATATAACTATCTAGTCATCTGTCTCGATGCTGATGAGGATACTGTCGAAGAAAGAGAACAATATGTTAATGACTTTATCACCAAACATATTACTGTTCCTGCATCACTCGAAATCGTGATCATCATTCAAAATCGCTGTATTGAAACATGGCTACTAGGCAATCGCACAATATTTAATTCTAAACAACCTTTACAGGGAATTTTAGCTGATTACGTTCAATATTATGATGTTTTCCAAAATGATCCCGAACTAATGGGTAGATTTAATTGCAGAAATCATGCCGATTTTCGTTTTGCTTATCTAAAGTCTATTTTTGAAGCTAAAAATTTGTCTTATTCTAAAAAATTTCCTGGGGAAGCTCAAGAACAATACTATCTTAATCAATTAAAAAAGCGTATTGATAAAACTGAACACTTAAAAACCTTTCAGAAATTTATCAATTTTTGTGATAATATTCGCCAAAATTTCAGATAAATTGATCTGTGGTGCTTCTGCCAAGGATGAAATATAAGCTGATCTGGCATCGTCTGCTGACTAATGGCTGGGTGAAAATGTAGTACGGACTGTGATTGAGAATACAAGACTATGACAAGGCTTTTGTCCTAGAAATTTCTAGATCGGCCGATTTTTGTAGTATTGTAGTATAATGGTAACTCCAGAAAAACAATCATAAAAGTGCCGTCAGTATCTTCAGTTAGCAGTTACCAGATAGAAGTTAAAAATTGGCAATTTACTTGATGTTATGGCTTCCTTACGGGATATTATCAGTTACTATCGCAATTATCAAAAAGCCGCCTTTTTGAGCATTGCTGCATCGAGTGTCTTTGAAATTATCGATCTGATGGTTCCCTACGCCGTCGGACAGATTCTTAATGTTCTTTCTCATCAGCCTTTAGATGGATTCGTGCAATCTTTAGTTGATCGCACCATGGTTTTAACTCCCTTTGCCTCAGAAAAGTGGGTTAGTTTGGCAGTATTATTAGGCTTAATTTTCCTAACCACGGTAATTAAAGCACCAATTCAGCCTTGGGTGGGTGTATGGTTTCACTGGGAAATATCATTAAGAGCGCGACGAGATCATCTCAAAAAAATTATTGCTAAAATTCTCACCTTACCCCTATCTTTTTACGATGAAAATAATCCAGGACGCATCGCTAACCGGATCGCCAAAGGGATAGAAAATCATACTTGGACTTATCCCGAAGTGGCGGGAATGATGATCCCAAAACTGTTTAGAGTTTTCGGTATTTTTATTGTTATTTGGGTAATTCAATGGCAAATCGCCCTTGCTTTTCTTATTTCTTTTGTATTAATTGTAGCTTTTGTTGTGAGAGATTTAAAAGATTTAATGCAAAAAGAAAGAATTCTTGATCAGCACATCGAAAATACCCAAAGTCGCAATTCTGAGATTATTACTAATATCAAAACCGTCAAAGCTTTTGCCACAGAAGGACAGGAATTATATCGTCAGAAACAGCGTTTAGAGAGAGAATTTACCTACGTTATCCATCGCATTCATAAGGGTTATGTGGACTTAATTACTTGGGAAAAAACCCTTGTCCAGGCTAGTTTATTTGGAGTATTTTTTTTTACTCTCCTAGCCACCGTTCAAGAGAAAATCTCGATCGGGCATTTTATCACCACCTATACCCTCGCTAGTATGGCCTATGCGGAATTAGATCCCCTATCCCAAATGGCAGAAACTTTCGCCCGTCGCTATGCTTCTATGGCACGTTTACAGGAATTTATCAACTTGCCTATTGGCACTGATGCTGGTAGTCTTTTAGCCGATCATGCCCAACATAATCCCTATCGTTTTATGGGTAAACTAGAATTAAGTAATCTTAGCTTTGGCTATAGTCCAGAAAGAATGATTGTCAAGGATATTAATATTCTGATTGAACCCTATCAAACCGTAGCATTAGTGGGAAAATCTGGTTCAGGAAAATCCACTTTAGTTAAGTTACTTTTCCGCTATTTTGAACCGAATCAAGGGCAAATTCTGATGGATGGCGAGGATATTAGTCGCTTAGATGTGACTTGGTATCGGCGACGGTTAGCGATTGTCCATCAAGAAGTAGATGTGTTTAATGGTACGGTGTTAGAAAATCTCACCTACGGTAATCCTAATATTAGCTTTGAGAAGGTAGAAGAAGCCTGTAAAATTGCCCGTGTTGATGAATTTATTCAGGAATTACCTAATGGTTATTCCACTATTGTAGGGGAAAGGGGCGTGCGTCTTTCGGGGGGACAAAGACAGCGTTTAGGAATTGCTAGGGCGTTAATTGTTGATCCAGATGTGTTAGTTTTTGATGAGGCCACTTCTAGCTTAGATTATGAGTCAGAAAGAGCCATTCAACTAGCCATGAAATCAATACTAGGCACTCGCACCACGATTATTATCGCCCACCGTCTTAGTACTGTTCGAGAAGCTGATCAAATTGTCGTCTTGGATAATGGTCGCATTGTCGAGATCGGTAGTCATGACCAATTATTAAATCAGCAGGGAATCTATCAACGTCTCCACTCTTTACAAGAAAGCGGTGAACTGGTTTAGTTTTAAGATAGTCCCCGATAGCAGACCGAGAAAATATGATCTAATGGGAGTTGATACCATGTCTAACGAAACCGTTACCTATTCCCTAGAAGCTGTTTTGACGAGGATTGAGGGGAAAATTGACAATCTCCAAAAAGATGTTAATCAAAAATTTGACAAAATCGACGAACGGTTAAATAAGCTAGAGGTAGGACAGGCAAAGTTAACCGAAAAGGTTGAGGGAATCGATAATCGCCTAAAATCAGTGGAAGGAACCCAAAAAATCAGGTTTGGACATTAATTATTCTTTGGGCAAGTGCGATCGCCTACGGCGCGGCGAAGCCGACCGCTACAGCCGGTTGGAAAGTATTTTTTTCAGGTAATCCCTAGAATTAATAGTAGCAACCTCACCACCCCCTTATCCTGATCGGTTAGCCAAAAATTGTCACTTTTCCGATTTAACCCTCTGCTAACCAGCGCACGGCATCCTTAGCGTGGTAGGTTAAGATAATATCGGCACCCGCCCGTTTAAAGCTGGTTAAAGTCTCTAAAGTCACTCGTTTTTCGTCAATCCAGCCATTTAACGCCGCCGCTTTAATCATTGAATATTCCCCCGACACATTGTAGGCAGCCACGGGTAAATTAGTCATTTCCTTGATTCTCCAGATAATATCCAGGTAAGATAGAGCAGGTTTAACCATTAACATATCTGCTCCCTCTAATACATCTAATTCCACCTCTTTTAAGGCTTCCCTGGCATTACCCGGATCCATTTGGTAGGTTCTGCGATCGCCGAATTGGGGGGTAGAATCGGCGGCATCCCGAAACGGCCCATAATAGGCAGAGGCATATTTAGCCGTATAGGAAAGAATCGGTGTATCACTATAACCCGCCTCATCCAATCCCTGACGAATTGCCTGCACGAAACCATCCATCATTCCCGACGGTGCAATGATATCCACTCCCGCTTTTACCTGGGAAACGGCGGTTTTTTGCAATAATCCCAGAGTAGGATCGTTTAACACCCTGCCGGTTAAATCTCCCGTTTGCAGATAACCACAATGACCATGGTTAGTATATTCACACAAACAAGTATCAGCGACAATGAGTAGATCGGGAACTGCCTCTTTAATCGCTGTGGCCGCTTTTTGCACAATACCATGATCGTGCCATGCTCCCGTCGCCTCTGTGTCTTTACTTTCCGGCAGCCCGAATAAAATAATCGCTGGGATTCCTAAATCCCGCACTTCCTTGGCTTCGTCAACAATTTTATCGATTGATAATTGGTACACCCCCGGCATCGATTTCACTTCCTGGGCAATACCTTCCCCCGTCGTGGCGAAAAGGGGATAGATAAAGTCATTGGCTGTCAAGACGGTTTCACTCACCAGACGGCGCATTTGAGGGGTTTGACGCAGACGACGGGGGCGATGAATAGGAAACATAGTTTTTTGTGATTAAATCGGGAATCTTGTCTCGATTCTTTAGTTTAAATCTTTGCTTAGGATGAACACAAATCGATTCAGCCGGCAGCTGGCTGCCGGCAGCTATCCGCAATATTTAGTTATTTTGAGCTTAATCAAACTATTTAGGTCAAAAATGACCTGATGAGGCTCTATCGTCGTTTTGAGAGCGAAAAACCAGCAATTTGACTAAAATTTAATCTTTATAGCCATCACTTTTGCTGTTGCCACCACCTCATCTCTTTACAAAACTTTACCTCATCAGTTTTAAGTTCACTGACGGCTCTCTTGGATAGAGGTGCAAGCGTTCACTGATTACTGTTTACTGTTCACTGTTCACTGACTCCCAAAACCCATCTCCATTTGCGAGAAGGATCGTTTATTCTAGGAAATAAGAGCGATCGATTCAGGATTTTTGCTATGGCCAACTTAGGTGATTTAGTCAAAAAAGCAGTTTATTTGGGCGTAGGCATTGCTACCTATGCCGCCGAAAAAGCTGAAGTAAATTTACAAGAATTAAGAAATCAAGCCCAAAAATTAGCCGATGAAATGATTTCTCGCGGCGAAATAAACGCGGAAGAAGCGCGCAAATACGTCGATGAGTTGGTGAAACAGGCACAACAGCAAACGGTAGAAGGTAACGAATCTAATATTCCCCATGAACCCCGACGGATAGAAATTATTGAAGATGAGGAGGACACCAAAGCAGCCGATCCAAAAGTAGATGAATTGCGGCAAAAGGTGGAACGTCTTCAGGAGGAATTGCGGAAACTACAACAGGATTAAACCTAATTTTAGGGACAAATAATTAATTATTACCAGACAAGGGATGCAAGTATAAACATGGACGATTGGCAGAAGGATTTTTGGGAAGTGATCGAAACTGTGGCGGTGGGAATTGAAACTTTTTTCCAAGAAGTGACCCAAACTATCGAAGAAATTAATGAGGAAATTATCATCGATCTGGAACAGTTCATTCAAGAGGTTTTACCCCAGGAATTAGAAGAATTTTTTAACTCCGATGAATCCCTATTTTCGGAATTAGATGAATCCTCGGATTTTATCCTCACTCCCAAGGTTAACCCCGATCCTAACACCCATCCTGCTTGTATCGGTTGCCGTAATTATCACGGTTATATCTACGGAGGCAATCTTCTCGTCTGCGGTTTCCATCCCTACGGTTGGGATGGTGATAGTTGTCCCGATTGGCAAGCAGAGGATTAATTATTTTTCTACAAAATCAGGTAGGGTTATTATCCCTACCCATAACTTTTATCTCAAAGCAATTGTCTGTCATTTTTAGTTAAGAATTACCCTTGGGAGCATGGTAGGGTTCCGCATCAAAAGGCTGCATCCCCACATCTGGATATTCATCATTGTTGGGGCTAAAAATGCGGGCAAAAGCCTCTGTTAGGTACTGGACAGCATTGTGTAACGTATCCTTGATATTCATTGCTTTTCTCTCCGACTCTCGACAACAATCTCTGTTCAACTTCGGATAAGGTTGATCCACCCCTCCACCCCAATTATCTGGCCAGAATCTCATCAATTGTTGACTTTTGCAATAATTCTTGAATAATCTTCATAAGACTTTATATTTTTTCTTGTTTATCTAAACTTTTATAATAACTTTTGTATTTTTGTAAAGGAAAAATTATTCAATAAAACACCGTATCTTTGTTGAGCATCTAAGCATAAATATCCATTGACAAAAACTTTTAATTGGGCATTATCTATCTCCTCATCCAAAAAAGGCTCGATGGCTGCCTTACGAAGTGCCTTGATTTGGTTGAGGTTTAATCCCAACTTTTCGATAGTATTAATTGCTTTTTGATCATCTTCTTGTACGGGTTTAATTGTACCATCATAATTAAAGGCAAAGTGAGACTCACAATCGGGATTAAGTGGAGAGATTAAGAGATTTTCATCAAACCAGCTATTTTTTAGATTACCACAGCGCCGAGGTTCACCAGTCCTAAGATTTGCCTGACAGGAACATAGCAAATTGGCATAATCTAAGGTATCAACAGTGGGATCACTTTGAGGTTTAAAATGTTCTATATGGCATTCACCATCAACCAATCGACTTTCACAATAACAACATATTTCCCCCTGTTCTGTCATCAAAGCTTTAATTAGTATTTCTTTTGGTTTTCCCGCTAAACTTTTAAAGTCGGGCTGCCAATCTGGGTTAGCTTGCTCTTTCCAATTCTTAAACTCCGGTGGTTCTTGTCTTTTCCTAATATACTTCATTTTCCGATAATTTCCTTGCGTCGAATGATAACTTCAGCTTTAATTAATTCTGGATCATCTTGAATTTTAGCTCTGAGATCATTGATTTTATTTTTAGCTGCCTCTAATTGATTTTGAGATATTTGTTCATAGATATCTTTCAAAGCTTCAGCGATTTCCTTGGGACGAGTTGTCTCTAATCCCATCAAATCTTCCAAAATTCGATCAACATTTTTGCCGTAGGACTCTTGCACGGGATGAATTTTTATTCCCATTTCTGTTTGTTCCATGAAGTGTAAACTTTCTGGCTGAACATGAGTGATAATATTAGGAGAATGGGTGGAATAAAAAATTGACAGTTAGGAAAAACTTCTAGTAATTTAGGTACTACAAATCTTTGCCATTGAGGATGTAAATGTAAATCAATTTCGTCAATGATAATAACGCCATTACCCGTTAAAGGATCAGGATTTTGAGGATTAGCAATCGCCATTCTTCGAGCTAAATCTCCCAGCATAGCAATCAGACATATTTCTCCATCAGAAAGTTGATTAACAGTAACTATTTTATTCTTTTTTGTTACTTCCATTCTCAAGGGATTACGACGGACAATAAGATTAGTAAAATCGGGTAGAAAACGTTCGATCGTTTCCCGAACTGCTTCCAATTGGGGATCGGGAAAACAAAAACCTTCTGGTTTAATTTCAGCTTCCCGATATTTTCTATTTTCATTTTCTAAATCTTCACGCTCGCGAAACCATTCAAAAAAAGTGCGAAAATCTGATCCACTGGTTAAAGCATTTTCGTAGGCACTTAGAGAATCAAATTGATGTTTTGTTTTAATTTTTAAGGGTATATCCAGCACTGCTCGATTAACAGAATAATAAACAAATAAAGGTAGGTTAATTTGTCCTTGATGTTCAGTAATTTGCAGTTGTATTTTTTTAGTATAATCATTTAATTGCCTAAAATTACTCCCTTCCCCAGCGTGGATATATCCAGTCCTAGTTTTTACTATTTTCCAAGTAATCTCTTGACTATCTTCCGTCACCCCAGTGATTTCAATTATAGCCGTCCACTGACCATTATTAATCTCGGTTTCGCTAATCTTTCGTCCACTGGCATTAGTATTTTTTAGGCGATTAACTAACCATGAAAGCATAATCGCCAAACTATCTAAAATGGTAGATTTTCCCGCACCATTAACTCCTATAAATACATTTAATTGCCGATGAAAGTCGATGTTTAAACTGACTGCACCTCGATAATTAATAAGCTTTATAGACTTAATTTTCATGAATTTTAGTATCGCCAAGAGTTGCTTATATTTGAGATAATTGTTAGAGCATGACTCTCGAATAATTGCCAGTAAAACTTAGATAGGCTTAAGAGACAGTAGGACAAGGAATAGAAAAAAATATCGACCAAAGAAATAATATCTAATTTTGGCACAGAACCGGATATTCATAATGATTATTTATCATTTACCCTCGACCAACTCAAAAAAACCCCGGCTGACTTTCCCGATCGCTGCCCTCTGTGAGACAATCGATCGAGTGTTATCCTAAACTCCGCCAATTTTCATGTCCGACGACGCTACTATTCGCACTGCTGTACAACGTCTCTACAATACCTATCCTTTCCCCCCCGAACCGCTCCTAGACGAACCTCCTCCGGGTTACAATTGGCGCTGGAATTGGATTGCTGCCTATAACTTTTGTTGTCATCATAAACCCGAACGAGAGGATATCCGGATTCTCGATGCGGGTTGTGGTACTGGTGCAGGAACCGAATATCTGCTCGCGCTCAACCCTTTTGCTAATATAGTCGCTATAGATATCAGTGAAAAAGCCCTAGAAATCGCCAAAGAACGCTGTAATCGTTCGGGAGTCGCCGCAAAACACCGAGGTTCTCTGGCTTTTCACCATTTACCTCTAGAATCTGCCACTAATCTCCCCGGAGAATTTGATTTAATTAACTGCGTCGGGGTGCTGCACCATCTCCCAGACCCGATTAAAGGTATTCAATCGCTCGCGCAAAAACTGGCCCCCGGGGGTCTGCTGCATATTTTCGTCTATGCACAATTGGGACGCTGGGAAATCCAGTTAATGCAATCTGCGATCGCACTTTTGCAGGGAGACCGACGCGGGGATTATAAAGATGGGGTCGCTGTCGGCCGAGAGATTTTTGCCTCTCTACCGGAAAATAATCGCATTTTGAAACGGGAAAAAGAGCGTTGGTCAATGGAAAATCATCGCGATGAATCCTTCGCTGATATGTACGTTCACCCCCGGGAAGTGGACTACAATATCGATACCCTCTTTCAACTGATTGATGCGTCAGGATTAGCCTTTATTGGCTTTTCTAACCCTTCCTACTGGCAATTAGACCGTTTATTGGGTAAATCCCCCGAATTGATGGCTAGGACGCAAAATTTAGGAGAAAGGGAACGTTATCGCTTGACGGAATTATTAGACCCGGAAATCACCCACTATGAATTTTTCCTCGCTAAACCACCGATTTTCACTGCTGATTGGTCCGGGGATCAAGTCCTAGAGAATGCAGTGGCCGAAGTTCATCCCTGTCTTTACGGTTGGCCTAGTGCAAGTGTTCTAGATTACGATTATCGGCCGGTTAATCTCTCGGAGAGAGAATTTGCTTTTCTACAAGCTTGTGATGGTCGTTTAACTGTGGCAGAAATCGACGCTCAAGTTGCCTTAGGATTAACTGGGGTGCGTTCTTTACAACAGCGCCAACTACTGATTTTAACTTAGGGAAAATTTGGGGATGTTAGAGATAGCGTCCCTTGGCAATGGGTAACTTGTGAACTAACTTTGCTAAATCTTGCCAAAACTTTTTTTTCTTAACAATTATCACCCCCCTGTCCCCATAGTTTCAGCCCCAGAATTAACCGGGGCTAAATTATAATAGTTAAAAAAGTGGACAAGGCTGCTAAATTTCTGATCAGTCCGATTTTTGCCCATCGGCAAATGGGAGAATTTAATCATTATCCCAAGATTCCGAGGCGATTAAGTCACCAATTTGATCTCTGAGAAGGTAGTCACATCGTTCTAGTTCACATTCAACACAAACCCACTCCCGGGGGGGAATGAACTGACAGAGAGTGTAGATCGGTTGGTGTCTGCTTACTACCCCCTGTTCTACCATCTGACGGACTTCGTCCTTGATCATCCTGATAGAGTAAGCGGTGGGAGCGGTGGAGAAAGTTATGGCACTCATGGGAGATTTCCTGCAAGATCTACAAAAGAAGTCTTATCACTAACTATAGTCTAACCTATAGAGGGACAAAAGAGATTTTTTGCTGTATCGACGATTACAATTTTTTATATATAGCGAAACCCTCTCCCCTCGCCAGTTTAGGCTTAGGTTAAGAAAAGTCAAATTTATCGGCTAAAAGTTGTCGAGTCCTCTTATGCCAAATCAGTGATCAGTTATCAGTGATCAGTTATCAGTGATTAGTGATCAGTTAAGCTGTTGACTATCTAATATTACTGGTTAAGACTGCACCGCAGTGCCGGAGTTGGCAGCAGGGAGAGGAAGTTCGAGCATTTGTACTGAAGTTTCCCCTACGCATTTTAAAATCAGCACAGCTTATCAGTGATCAGATTTGAGTTTTCAGTTCACTGATCACTGTTTACTGATCACTGAAAAAAGCTTCCCGCTTACCCTAATAAATGGGGAATAAAAATAAAAGCCGCTACGAGTAAAGCGGCGATCGAGGCGATTAAAACGGCACCAGCGGCACAATCTTTCGCTATTTTGGCTAAATCATGGTAGGATTGCCCCACCGTCAGATCTACCACTGATTCTAGGGCAGTGTTAATTAATTCTAAGACCATCACCAGAGCGCAGGTAAGGGTGACAATCGCCATTTCTAGGGCATTAACCCGCAAAAATAAGCCCCAACTAATCGCTACTAGGGTAATCAGGGTGTGAATGCGAAAATTTCTCTGACTGACAAAAGCATAACAGACTCCTGCCCAAGCGTAGCGAACACTGACTAATAGATTCGAGGCGACTTGCCAAGCGTATTCTCTTTGACTGGGATTGTTGCCCTCACTCACCTGTCCCGATCGAGGGATAAAATTATTGTTGAGATAGGGATTAGGTATGCTGGCAGATTGGTTGGCTTGATGATAATTTGTCTTCATATTCCTCAATAATGCTTGACAAAAATAACTAACTATGTATCGGCAATTTTGACGGTTGTTAACAAAGTTTCCTGTAAAGATAGCATTTCTAACAGACTTGTTTCATCGGGATGGTCCCAACCCAAAAGATGTAAACAAGCGTGGGCAGTTAACCAGGCCAATTCTCGTGCCAAAGAATGATTTTGTGTTAAAGCCTGTTGTTGTGCTGTCTCGACAGAGATGATAATATCCCCCAAATATAAAGGTTCTGTCTCTAAAATGCCCTCATCGACTGGGAAATCCACTTCGAGAGCGGCAAAAGCGAGAACATCCGTCGGTTGATCTTTGTGGCGATACTGGGAATTATAGGTCCGAATTTCTCGATCGTCTGTTAAACGCAAACTTAGTTCATAACCGGCGGCAACGGGGAGATAATCCGATAGATAGCCTAACCATGTCTCCAACCAATAGTGCCAAGTTTCCCCATCCACAGGACTATTTCCGGGATCAAAATAATTATCCTGTAGGCATAAATCCACCACTAGGGGCAAAGTCTCACTCACCAGATTTCACCCTAGGGACGCGTCAGATAGGAAATACCCACAAAAAAGGCTAATAGGGCCGCCGTAGTCAAAAAAAAGTGTTTTAAAGAGATGCCTTTTTTCTTGACCATATTCCGCATCGCCAGCTTGACGTAACTGGGTTGCGCTTCGTTGGCGGTTTCTACTGCGGGGTCGGTGGCACTAACAGGTTCAGTCATCAGTAATTCCCCAGACAAAGATTGATCGCTATAAGTGTAACAGATTATTAAAGAAGTGCCAAAAAAATTCAAATCCAGGGAAAAATTGTTCCCCGTCCGGGATAGTCAAAACCGATCAAACTGTTTAAACCAGAGGTTTCTAACCAGTTGCGCCTTTAAACCAGCCCCTGAATTTTAATACAAATGCTCTCCCCTTCTCCCCACTTCCCCACACCCCACTTCCCCACACCCCACTTCCCCACTTCCCCACTTCCCCAATTCCCCAATTCCCCAATTCCCCAATTCCCCAATTCCCCAATTCCCCAATTCCCCAATTCCCCACTTCCCCAGCAGTCTAACCATGTCTTCCCACGATTCCGAAAGCATCCAGACTATTTTTCAAAAAATTTGGGGCTATGATAGCTTTCGCTTTCCCCAACAGGAGATTATCGAGACAATTTTAGCGGCAAAAGATGCTCTGATTGTCATGCCCACGGGATTCGGTAAATCTATCTGTTTTCAATTGCCCGCTTTATTAAAAACCGGCTTAACCCTAGTGATTTCCCCCTTAGTTGCCCTGATGGAAAATCAGGTGGAGGAATTATTAGCCAAAAAATTACCCGTTGCCCTGATTCATCACGAAATCCCCCGACAACAGAGAAAGAAAACTTTAGATGCGATCGCAAGTCAAACCCTGCGACTTCTCTATCTTTCGCCGGAAACGCTCTTAAGTCCGCCTCTCTGGTCAAAATTAACCCTTCCCCACGTTAAAATTAACGCTCTCATCCTCGACGAGGCCCATTGTTTAACCCAGTGGGGCGATAATTTTCGTCCTGCTTACCGTCGTCTCGGTGCTGTCCGTCCCGCTCTTCTGCAATCAAAACCAGCCGGCAGCCAAATAGCGATCGCTGCTTTTACCGCCACCGCTAACCCCGCCACCCGTGAGACTCTCACCCGCGTCTTACAGCTAGAAAAACCGCAGCTTTTCTTAATAAATCCTTACCGTCAAAACCTTGACTTAAGCACCAAAATATGTATTAGCCCCGGTTGTCGTCGTCATCAACTATTAAACTTCCTCACCAGTCAACCTCGACAATCCGGCCTGATCTATACTCGTTCCCGTCGCCATAGTGAAAATTTAGCGGCATGGTTGCAATCTCTCCATTATCGCACCAGTGCCTACCATGCCGGTTTATCGCCCTTTCAGCGTCGGGAAATAGAACAAAATTGGCTGCGGGGGGATTTAACTTTTGTTGTCTGTACCTCAGCTTTTGGCATGGGTATCAATAAACCCGATGTGCGTTGGGTTGTCCACTACCAACCCCCAGCTTTACTATCGGAATACCTACAGGAAATCGGCCGCGGTGGTCGCGATGGCGGCAAAATGCAGGCTCTCACCTTAATTAGTGAACCGACGGGATGGTTAGATAATAGCGATAAAAACCAGCAAAAATTCTTTAACTACCAACAGGAGCGTCAATACCGACAAGCTTGGCAAATTTTAGCCCAAATTCCCCTAGAGGGCAAAGTGGAGGCGATTAGTGCCGAATTTCCCGATGGTGCGCTCATTCTCTCCCTTTTACACAGTCTCGATCGCCTAGAATGGCTCGATCCTTTTCATTATCGGCTTATTTATCGCCATAATTCAGCCAAGATGACTTTTAAACCCAAAAATGAGATGTTTCCCTACCTCTATACCCGTCGCTGTCGTTGGCACTTTCTCTTAAATGCCTTTGGTTTTCAGGAAAATGCCGATAATTTTCGCTGTGGTCATTGCGATAATTGTCGTCGCGGCTGATACCATTTAGTGAATAATCGACTATAACAAATCACCGCACCCGAAATAATAGTGAAATTTTGTGACCAAGTGCAGCCAGATACGAGAATCTTTGCTAGATTTCTAGAAGGCTTCTATGATAAGTCTCCTTAAAGGAGGCTGTTTGCAGTAAGCTAATCTGGCTAACAAGCTTTTGGGCGTGATATAGGGAAGGTTTCTTGCGATTGCGCCTAAATGGAGTGATATGCCGAAAGTTGACCCATATTGTTACTCTGGAGAGTGTTATACGGAAAGTTTCTGTATATCGTTACTCTGGAGAGTGTTATACGGAAAGTTTCCGTATAATATGTAGTTATCTCAAAAAAGATTATGCGTTCACAGGATTAGACTGTCATATAAATGCATCACAATCTAGGAACAGTTTTAGAGATTGATGAAACTCCACTTAAGAGGGTTAGCTGGTGGGGGCTTTTACCCATAGCATTTATCTGTGGATTGATCTTCCTAATTCCCTTTATGGGTCTAGCTGTAGTAGGATGTCCAATCACTTATCAGTTTCTTGGAAAAGAGTATGCTGAGAAAATATTTGTTTGTGAGGTCTTCACAGCAACTGACTCTACTCCAACAATAATTAAATCAGCACTGTTTTGCCAAACGATCTATTTTGCAGGGCTGGTTTGGGCTACTCGGCGTAAGTTACGCACACTAAAATACTCAGAGAAGACAGTTATTTTTGAGCACGGCTTCCATTCTGTCAGATTTATCGCATCTCCAACTGATCCTGACTATATATTCAAAGATGTAGCTCATGAGGTTGTATGCAAATACAGCGACATTTCATCAGCTTGTATCACTATCTCTGATAAGTTAAACCCAAAGATAGTGGGGAGAGCCGAGGTTGGACTTCTAAGCACTACTAAGCTCAAAATTGCTGGTAACGATGATTGCATAATTTGTTACACTCTCTTGAATACTAAGAATAATAAGAGAGTTAAGAATAGAGAGAAATATACTTTCTTTTCATCATCAACAAAACTAGCTAAAATGGCATTATCTTCTTTAGAAACACGTCTATGGAGTGAGATTGAGTCTAAAATCCATAGAGGTGAGAGAGTGAACTTTGGTGAACTTCATGTATCCAAGGATTATCTTTTCCATGTAGTCAAAGAATTTTCGTTTATTGGAAAAAGGGATTTTAAGAATAAATTTCTTGTTACTGAGATACAAGAAGTATTGCTTGAATATGATGATGGTGAGTTTTCGGGCTGGGATTTTTCAATAAGACTAAAAGCAGAACTTGGTCGCAAACCTAGGCATTATTTAAACGTAGACATGGATCATGTTGAGAATACTCATCTATTTCTGAAGACTTTGGCAATGATCGGTATTCCAAGCAATCTCAAAAACATTGAGAACATAGGGCTTGATGAAGAAAAGGTTGCTTTACTCAAAGGGTATGCAAATTTACCTTGAGATAACAAATCATTGGAGCGGACTGAAAAGTGATATTTTAGTAACAAGCAAAAGGTATCTCAGCCGCTCAATTCAGCCGTTAGTGCGATCGCAGATCTTGTAGTGCGATCGCAGATCTTGTAGGGTGCGTTAATGAAATGTAACGCACCTTGTCCAATGTTCAAAGTTGGTGCGTTACGCTGACGCTAACACACCCTACATTTGTTGTTTTGGTTCTTTAGATCGAAAACAATTGACAAAAATCGCAGTAAAAATCAAGAGGACAATTTTTTCAGGTTGAAAGATGGAAAATATCTCTCAATGGGTAGGCATTGACGTGAGTCAAGCCAGTGCGATCACTGATCTTGTAGGTTGGGTTGAGGTGACGAAACCCAACATTGCCTTTATTTCTTACCTTAATTTGTTGGGTTTCACTTTATTCAACCCAACCTACATTTTATTCCATACGAGGGGTTGACTAGACGGAAAATGTCAGTTAAATTAGTGGCTGGGAGCTTCTATCCCATTTTAAACATTTCAAATAGGATGCTGATTACATGAAATTTTCGATCCTGTTGCTATCCTTTCTGTTGGCTGGTGCGGATCTAGGCGAATCAGTCTCAAGCGGCAACTTTTCGATGACCTGTACTCTGACCGAGAAACGGCAGGTCACTGGCGGTATGTTGGTCGGCACGAGGACAACACCGAAGCAAGTCAAAGTGAACTACCTTGATGGCGGCTTCATGTTCACATACAAGGGGATCACGTACTCGTCGCCTCGGCTTGATGCCCAAGGTGTGGCAACCACGCCCGATGGACAGCAGTACATATACTCCAAGTCCGACCAGGCATTTTCGGTCGCCGATGGCGAGACGTATTTTGAACTGACGAAGTGCAAGGAAAGCAACTGACTCTTCGGGTTTCTCTTTTGGGGGGATAAAGGGCGACCGCCGTTATCTTGTTGATTAAACTTTAAAATTGTGATCGTTTTGGCTTTTGAAAGTGCGATCATTTTGGGAGAGTGCGATCGCAGATCTTGTAGGGTGCGTTAATGAAATGTAACGCACCTTGTCCAATGTTCAAAGTTGGTGCGTTACGCTGACGCTAACACACCCTACATTTGTTGTTTTGGTT
>VYLC01000063.1_pt1 | contig 21282 bp, 17 predicted proteins | sample 5109531 | NCBI WGS metagenome assembly VYLC01 (sample SAMN12291787, study PRJNA351875) | freshwater metagenome | isolation source: freshwater lake | place: USA: Michigan, Gull Lake | collected 2013-08-08
TTGTCAGGACTGATTGCCATTTTAGGTTAAGGCATAACGAGAACCAATTTTACCGATTGCATCGGTGGCACTGAAACGAACGCTATCTTCTGCATCGGATAAGGCATTGATTAAAGCGGGAATAGCTTCTTCTAGTCCAATTTCACCTAAAGCGAAGGCTGCGTTCCTACGAACATCTTTATTAGAGTCTTCTAAAGCCTTGAGTAACTCCGCAATGGCTGTTTCTGAACCAATCTTACCCAAAGCCTCGGCTGCGTTCCTACGAACATCTTTATTAGAGTCTTCTAAAGCCTTGAGTAACCCCGCAATGGCTGTTTCTGAGCCAATCTTACCCAAAGCCTCGGCTGCGTTCCTACGAACAAACCCATCAGAGTCTTCTAAAGCCTTGAGTAACCCCGGAATGGCTATTTCTGAGCCAATTTTACCCAAAGCCTCGGCTGCCTTCCTACGAACATACTCATCAGAGTCTTCTAAAGCCTTGAGTAACCCCGGAATAGCTGTTTCTGAGCCAATATTACCCAAAGCCACGGCTGCGTGCATACGAACATCCTCATCAGAGTCTTCTAAAGCCTTGAGTAACCCCGGAATAGCTGTTTCTGAACCAATATTACCCAAAGCCTCGGCTGCGTACCTACGAACAAACCCATCAGAGTCTTCTAAAGCCTTGAGTAACCCCGGAATGGCTGTTTCTGAGCCAATTTTACCCAAAGATTCAGCCGCTTTAGCGCGAATTTCGGGGTGGTTATCATCTAGTTTTTTAGAGAGGGAGCTAACGGCGATTTTGGTATATTCATTAATTTTAATCATATTGTTTTCTATTTGGTGATTAGTTGGCAATAAAAATTAATTTTATTTATCCATTTTTGCCCTGAGAAATTCTTCTAATTTCTTCATGTCTTCTTGACTAGGAGTCAGGGTAAATCGAGTTACACCGGGTTCAGTTCGCATTCTATCCATATAAATTCTTAAGGCTTCATCATCTTCTCGATGGGAGAGGACATATTTTCTTAATTCTGGGCGAGACATTTGGTAAAAATCAGGTTGATGATTCATCTTCAAACTCCACATTTCCGTTAGTTAATATGATAAAGCTAAGAGTTTCACCTGCTAGTATATAAATCTCCTTTCGTTTTTCATCATAGCGAAATAGATGAATATCGGTATAGAAATTAGACAGGGTTTGACACATTCTAAGGCAAGTAAGCATCTGTTCGGGGGTGGGTATCATTATTGATGGATTTTTCCTCCAATTTACCAGTTTATCCCTGTGAGAAGTATAGCATCCTACAGTCCTTGAGATTGAGTAGATGATGAGGACGAGGTTTTTGTAGTAGAAGTAGGAATATTTTGACTATCCTCTCCAAAACTGGCTATCTCTGAAAAAGTAATAGGTGTATATCTGACGATTCAGCAAGAACCTATTAGTTTAGTAGTTACCAACCGAGTTGTTTTTTAGCATCTTCCCAAGCAATTCTTTGTCCCGATTGATACTGTTGAATCGCTTCAGATAGGATTTCGGCAAACTCTTTGTCTTGTAAAATATCAAGAGTTTCTAACCAAGATTCAATTTGAGCGTAATTCAGGGCAACCATAATGGGTTGACCTTCTTTGGTAATAATAATAGGTTCGTCAGTCATTTGCTCAGACCATTCAACCAGCTTTTGTCCTGTTTCAGTAATGTTTAGATATTTAGTCATGTCAGCAATTAAAAGTTATCAAAAAAATCGGGTCTAAAACCTCGCCTTTTAAAGCGAAAAGTTTTCGGTATTTCTGCAAATCTGAGATGCACCCGCTTAAGCACAACTACGAACTAGAATCCTGAATCTGTCCATCACCTTTTTCAATAATCTGGAGGTTTTTGGCATGGATAGTATATTTAGATTCTGACTTGACTGGAGATTGATTAGATGATGTTTGACCATCCTCTGCAAGTTTAGTTTCTACTGTTTCAATCATAGCTGCAAATTCCGATTGGCGGTGTAAGTCGATATTGAGAGTATTCATATCTTTAAGAATGTTGGTTAGATTATCAATATTGCCCCTGATTTCATCATATAAGTTTAATGTCGCCAAGATACTATTAGTTTTAGCTAAATCAATTTGTTTGTATTTTGGGCTCTTCGTTACTTGGTATGGTTCGATAGGGGGGCATAAATCGACTAAATCCTTATCTGGCAAGGGATTTAATTGATTAGTTCGCTCTAGATCGAAAATAATTGACAAAAATCCGTATTTTGCTTGTAGTTTTGCTTTTTCGTCTTCCCAATATTTCAGGTAGTCTATGCGCTCGAAGTCTTTATGAATTCTGGCATCTGGTAAAATAATCGGGAATATTCTTTGATAAAAGTCACCATTTCTAGCAATTTCTACTAATTCAAACATACAGTTTTCTGATTTTAAGTATCTATCGCTGATGACGGCGACGACACATTTCCCCTGTCCAATTTGCTGCATAAAGTTTTTGATGGAGTCTTTATAGGTGGTGTGGGTTTTATCCCGAATAATCTCAATTCCTTTGGCGGCAAAAGCTTGGACGAGTTGATTAGCCATTTCGTTGCTGTCTTCTTGCCAGTTGTAGGAGATGTAAACTTGTTGATTCATGGGTTGGGAGAGGGGGTGATAGTATTTAAGTTTGTTTTGAATTGTGTCTAGTGCTTCTCTAGCTTGAGAGAGAGTCTCGCCATTATTTAATGTGACAAAAGCAGGATTTTTCAGGCATTTGATAAGTTCAGTCATCGCTGTTTCTGTGCCAATATTACCCAAATCGAAGGCTGCCTTCCTACGAACATCCTTATTAGAGTGTTCTAAAGCCTTGAGTAATCCCGCAATGGCTGTTTCTGAGCCAATCTTAGCCAAAGCCTCGGCTGCCTTCCAACGAACATCCTTATTAGAGTGTTCTAAAGCCTTGAGTAACCCCGGAATGGCTGTTTCTGAGCCAATCTTACCCAAAGCCTCGGCTGCCTTCCAACGAACATCCTTATTAGAGTGTTCTAAAGCCTTGAGTAACTCCGGAATAGCTGTTTCTGAGCCAATTTTACCCAAAGCCACGGCTGCCTCCCCACGAACACCCTCATCAGAGTCTTCTAAAGCCTTGAGTAACCCCGGAATGGCTGTTTCTGAGCCAATATTACCCAAAGCGAAGGCTGCGTTCCTACGAACATCCTTATTAGAGTGTTCTAAAGCCTTGAGTAACCCCGGAATGGCTGTTTCCGAGCCAATCTTACCCAAAGCCTCGACTGCGTACCTACGAACATCTTTATTAGAGTCTTCTAAAGCCTTGAGTAATCCCGCAATGGCTGTTTCTGAGCCAATCTTACCCAAAGCTAAGGCTGCCTTCCTAAGAACAAACCTATCAGAGTATTCTAAAGCCTTGAGTAATCCCCCAATGGCTGTTTCCGAGCCAATTTCACCCAAAGCTAAGGCTGCGTTCCCACGAACATTTTTATTAGAGTCTTCTAAAGCCTTGAGTAACCCCGCAATGGCTGTTTCTGAGCCAATTTCACCCAAGGATGCGGCTGCGTACCTACGAACATCTTTATTAGAGTCTTCTAAAGCCTTGAGTAACCACGCAATCGCTGTTTCCGAGCCAATTTTAGCTAAAGTCTCGGCTGCGTTCCTACGAACATCCTTATCAGAGTCTTCTAAAGCCTTGAGTAACTCATTAACAACTTCATTAGACTTTGTTAGTCCCAATAACTCCACCTTAAACCGTTTCGGTACATCCAACCGCAGCACTAATTCCACTGTCTGCTTTTGAAACTTAAAGTTGACTTCTCCTGCTAACCTCGCTCCTAATTGTAAATCAATCTCTAACCCTAACTTAACCACCCGTTTTGCTTCGGTTTCATTATCCAATAACCCCAACAGCAACGCCATAGGTTCCGTCCATTTGAGATAATTCAAATAGTCCCACTTTAACTGCTCATCCTTGAGATGGCGTAGTTTTTTCTGTAATTCCTCAGCCGTGTAGTATTCTTGAATCAGTTGATGGCGAAAAGCAATTTTCTCATTACCTTCTAGGTGAATTAGATGATATTTCAATAAATCCTCTAACCACTGCTTACTGTAATATTCGGGAAATCCTTTATTTTTGATAAATTTCGTTAATTCTTCCTCTGCTTCTGTTCGGGAAATAGCCACCTGAATCTCAGTTTTTGACTCCCCTTGTGTCATTTTCCAAGCTAACACTTGCAGCAATTCTCGCCACCAATACCGCGATTCTTGGTAAGTAGGAACATCTGCTTTTAATTTCTTGTTATAAATTCCTGTAAAAATCTGGAAAACTAAGCCTAAATTAGCAGGAATTTTGTTCTCATTATCATCAAAAACTGAACAAAGCATCCACAAAAGCAGAGGAGTTTCTCCCAATTCCTTGAGACGATTTCCCAACTGTTTAAGCATTTCTTCGCCTTTTTCGGGCAAATAGGTCTTGACAAAATCCTGCATCTGTAATTCAGTCAGGGGGAGCATTTCCAGCTTTTTTTCAATATCTAAGTCGTCGCTGCCTAAATCCCTTGTCGTGAAAATCATCGGGATTTCTGCATACTGCTGACAAAAGTTTTTTAATTTCTGTCGTGCAGGATCTGAGGGCAATTCATTGATACCATCAAATAATAATAGTGGGATGAAATTCTGATTTTCTAACAGCCAACTTTCTAGGGTATTACTATCAATAATTAATTTATGGCGTTTCAGGAATTGTAAAATTAAATCAAGAATTGAGGTTTCATACAAGCGTAATTCGATGAGAATGGGAATTTGAATGATTTTAGCCTGATTTTGTGGATTTGGGCGCAAGCTTTGCGCTTCTTCTAATAACAATCTTGCTAAAGCGGTCGATTTTCCTGAACCCGGACGACCTTTTAAAAGAACGTGAACGTGATTAGCCGCATACTTGCGTAAACCATCTAAAACCGTGAATCTTTCGGTTTTTTCTGGTCTTTCTGGTCTTTCTTGCGGGTTTTCCCGTTCTTTTTCAATCGTCTGTACCCACAAATCCCTTAGCAAGGGTGCAGTTTTCGCTGGGCGCGTTTTTCCCTCTACGTCGGTGAGGGTGTAAAATGTCTCCCATTGGGCGTACTTTTCCGAGATAGATTCGAGATAAGGAGTCCAGTCAATCATTGATGCTGTCTGTTAGTTCGAGAAGGAACCCCGATTAAACTCTCTAATATTTTTAATTGTAGGCTAAGAAGATTTGGTCATGACTTACAAGATAGAATTTAGAGTCGGGATTATCTTATTTTTGTTTTCCTAATTGTTGAGCTTTATAAAAAGTTTCTAAACTGTCACTATCCCCGACAAAACGCCAGTGCCAAGGCTCATAATTGATACCCTGGGGATTATTTTCGGGGAAAGATAACTCGAAACTATACTGAGCAGCGTTATTTTGTAACCAACGAAAAGCGGCAGTATTAGCAAAACTGCTACTTAAATTCGTTGCCGGAGTGCTACCATCGCCAATATCGATCGCATAACCGGTATGATGTTCACTATAACCCGGAGGTGCGCTCACTTCTGCTCGTTTGCGGGTTGGCTGATTGCGTTGTTTTTTCACTTCAAAAAAGAGCTTTTCTTGGGTTGCTTTCGATCGAAAAGCCGAAATTGGCATTAAAATCACCCCCGACCTTCTTGCGTCACTCTGCATCTGGATAAAAGCCTTGGCTGCCGGTTTCCTTAAACGCATAGCACCATCCCCAGTAATAGGGGCTAATTCCGTCTCTGGAGCCTCTTGGTAGGGTAAATGACCTAGAATGTTCTCAATGGGGCTAGGAGTGGCTTTAATGACGGGTGAGGGGTTAATAACTGGTTTTTTTAGGGAAGCAGAGGGACGATTCAAGACTACTATGGCAATTATCCCAGTTCCCAGCAGAGCGAGTAAACCGCTTGCGATCGCAAATATCCCCAGAGAATTAGTAGTTTGTCTGTACTGGCTGTCCCGTAAAGCTTCGGGAATATCATCGATCGGTTTCACGGTTTACTTACCCTCCTCCAAGATAATTACATTATTCCCCGGCCACTCCATCTTGACGAGCAGCGTGTTGAACGGCGGCGGCCACAGCCGTAACTACACGACTATCAAAAACCGAGGGAATAATATTCTCTCGATCGAGATTAGCAGGAGTGATCAAAGAAGCGATCGCTTTGGCCGCTTCCAGATACATATTATCGGTGATTGCCCTAGCGCGACAATCCAGGGCCCCGCGAAATAATCCGGGGAAAGCGAGAACATTATTAATCTGATTGGGATAATCGCTGCGTCCGGTAGCCACCACTGCCACCAAATCATTGATTAATTCCGGTTGAATTTCGGGAATCGGATTAGCCATGGCAAACACGATCGCATCTTTAGCCATTCCTTTGACCATTTCGGGAGTCAATACCCCCGGTGCGCTCACCCCCAAGAAGACATCAGCGCCTTTAAGAGCATCCCCTAGCTTCCCACTGGCAGCCACGGCCCAAGCTTGTTTTTCTGGGGTTAAATCGTCCCGGTTTTGGGAGAGGATGCCATGGGAATCACAGAGGGTTATATCTGTAGCTCCTGCGGTTTTAAAGAGAGTAGCGATGGCGATTCCCGCCGCACCCGCACCATTAATGACGATTTTGACTGTATCAAGCGATTTTTTGACCAATTTGAGGGCATTAATCAGGGCAGCCAGGGAAACGATCGCTGTACCGTGTTGATCATCGTGGAAAACGGGAATATTTAATTCCGCTCGCAGACGTTTCTCGATTTCAAAACAGCGTGGAGCGCCGATATCCTCTAGGTTAATACCCCCAAAAACCGGAGCGATTCTTTTGACGGTTTCGATGATTTCTTCGGGATCTTGGGTGGCTAAACAGATGGGAAAAGCATCAATTCCGGCGAATTCCTTGAATAACATCGCTTTCCCTTCCATTACCGGCAAGGCAGCCTCTGGCCCGAGATTTCCCAATCCTAATACGGCGCTACCATCGGTGACAACAGCGACGGTGTTGCCCTTGATGGTCAATGAGTACACTTGTTCGGGTTGGTGGGCGATAGCGGTGCAGATGCGACCAACTCCGGGGGTGTAGGCCATGGCTAGGTCATCTTGGGAGGTGAGGGGAATACGACTTTCAATGGAGATTTTACCCCGACGATGGAGATCGAAGGTGCGATCGGAAACTTTAAGAAGTTTAACATCCGGTAGAGCTTTAACCGCGGCGATAATCTGTTCCGCTTGGTCGGTACTAGCGGCATCAACCATAATCTCGCGGGTGCTAATCTTTAAATTGCGTTCGATCAGAGAAATTTGCCCTAAATTACCCCCGACATCGGCGATCGCATTGAGGACAGAAGCGAAGGTTCCCGCTTGATTGGGGATTTCTATCTTGAGACTTAAACTATAGCTAGGATTGGGCGTTAAATGAACCATGCTGAAGGCTTCCAATACTGATAAATATTGATTATCTTCTATCTGTGAGGGACTTTGGTATCTAATCGCGCAGTTTCTTTAGCTATTATGATCCCTGTGGGCCTAACACCAGTGGGACCACAGGGAGTCAAACTAGATCTGCTGTTTAAAAGGTATAGGGGTGTGGGGTGTGTACTTAAAAGTATCGGATCTACACACAATTTATTATCGTCGACTGACTAGCGATAACCCCCAAATCCGTCTAGAAGCTGCCAAAGCTTGGTCAATTTGGGAGGGAAGTACCAGCAAATTAATTCCCGCGGACAATTTAATCGAGAGATTCGGTCAAGATAATTTTGCCGCAGCTTTTGCACGTATTGAATGCCATTATTTTGTCAATAAGGGTTTTTTAGAAACCGATAACCAACTGATCGAAAATGTTGATAAAATCCGCCATATTCCCGCGGTTATCGTGCAAGGACGTTATGATATTGTTTGTCCGATGATTTCTGCTTGGGAATTACATCAAGCTTGGCCGGAAGCGGAATTGATCATTGTTCCTGATGCGGGACATTCGATGACAGAAGTGGGAATTCGTAGTGCTTTAATTGAGGCTACCGATAAATTTGCTCATTTATAAATACCCTAATCATCGTGATGATTTTGCCAAATTTGTTCATAGGCTTTTTCCATATCTATCGTAAATTTTTTTCCATTCCAGAGGGGAGATGTATGACGAGATTGACGTAATTGATAACTGATTTCTTCCCTTAAATTTTCATCTAATCCTAACTTAATTCCCCACTGCACATATTCTTCATCACTCCAAGCTATACCCTGACTAATGCCGGCATTTTTCATAAAAGTATAGCTATTGCGGGCCGCAAATTGTTCACCAACCCTAGTGACTAAAGGAATCCCCATCCAGAGGGTTTCTAGGGTTGTGGTAGCACCATTATAGGGATAGGTATCGAGAACTATATCGGCAATTCCTAGATTAGCGCGATGGGTTTCTTCATTGAAATCATTGGGCAAAAATCTTAATCTATCTTGACTAATTCCCAATTCGTCGGCACTTTTGAGAAATAATTCTCGAATGGTTTCTTTATCGGCAAAACCTTTGATTAAAAGATAGCTATTAGGAACCTGTTGGAGAATCTGCAATTGCAGACAAATCATGTTTAAGGTGCGTTTTAATCCCGATTGCACGGTCATATAAATAATAGCATCATCGGGAATATTTAAATCTGTTCTTCTCCTAGTGGGAACACCCACTTCAAAACCATCCACGGATAAATAAGAGCTAGGAAGTCGGATGATTTTTTCTGAATAAATTTCTTCAGCATTTTCGGGTAAAACGTAGTTATCGGCAATAAAATAATCAATCGCAGGAATTCCCGACGCATCTAATCCTAACCAAGTTACCTGTATCGGTGCTGGTTTTAAAGCCATTACTAGATAAGTTGTATTATTGGTTAAGCTATCAAGATCCACTAAAATATCTAATTTGTCTTGACGAATTTGGGCAGTTATTTGTTCAATTTTTGCCGGCAAGTTATAGCTATAATCTGAGTTATTTTTAAACCATTTTTCAGTAATTTCGTCCGCTGCTTGGTTGACACAATAGGTGTAAATTTCAAATTTATCTCGATTATGATAGTGAAATAACCAGCGACTTAACCAACCCACAGAATGACGACGGAGAGTATAGGCAATATAACCAATTTTTATTTTTCTTGCTGGAGATTTTGGAGAAGAAACAGGAGCAATATAGTTATAGCGGGTTCTTACATCTGCTTGAAAAATTTCTGCTAGTTTACTTTGTAAATAGCGATTAATTTTCGGATTATCTTGATAGTAGGGAAGACAGCTAGTAACTCCTAAAATAGAGTCGATAATAAAGGGACGTGCATTAAATTGTTCGGCATTAATTTGTCGCTCGATTAGTTGTGTTAATTCATCGATAAATTTAGGTAAATTTCCCCAGTCTCCCTTAGCTTGTAAAATACCAATCACTAGAGAAATTCCGAACAGCTTTTCAGTATTTGTTTGGCAATTTTTATAAAAATTATCGGCAATTTCTAGAGCTTTTTTATAATCAACAATGTTGGTTTTATAAAGATTAAACAAACTATTTTTTAGGTATAAATCCTCTGGTAAAAAGCGCAAACAAAGTTCTACTAAATTAATAGCAAATACACTTTGTTTTTGTTGATAACCATAATTGACAATTGCTGAGATAACTTTGGCTGCAATTATTTCTGGATTATTGATATGTAAGGCTGCTAATTCTAAAAAGTGGATGGTATCAGTACAGGGGTAGATTAAAACTTTTTCTGTCACTCGCAGCAGTAAATCAAGATTAATTGCTGCTGTAGCTGTATTCTCTAACAGTTCAAATACACACCAATCACTGCACTTTTCCATCGCAAAATATTGGAATTGTATTTCCAATTCCATCAGATGCAGGAGATTATTTAAACAACTAGGATTAAGATTTTGTAGCTGCCATCGAATTAGATAACTTGTCTCTAGTCTTTGGGAATTTTCTTGTCTGGTTGCCTCTGCATCTAGGATTTGAGTTAAAGTTTCTATCCACCCCGATAATTCTGATTCGGCTGCTTGACTCAACACCAGTAACCAAGTAGCTTGTGCGTCTTCTTCTCTATCTTGTAAAAGATAGGCTAATCCTAGATAAAAATAATCCTCAATTACAGGAGAATTGTTTTCAGTTAATTGTTCATAAAACTGCAATACCAGTTGATAATTGTTGTCGTTTAAATGGGTTTGTATGTCTTGGTGCCATTGCATAGTTTTTATCCTCTAAGATTGACAATAAATATTCCACATTTGCCGATAAGCAGTTTCTAAATCTCTGGTAAATTGTTTGGCATTCCAGAGGGGAGATGTATGACGAGACTTTCGGAGTTTCCAACGGACTTCTTCTCTTAAATTTTTATCCAATCCTAACTTAATTCCCCACTGCACATATTCCTCATCACTCCAAGATATACCCTCAGTTATTCCCGCATTCATCATTAAAGTATAACCGTTGCGTGATGACCATTGTTGCCCCACTTTAACCACGAGAGGAATTCCCATCCAGAGGGTTTCTAGGGTGGTTGTACCACCATTAAAGGGATAGGTGTCCAAAACCACATCAGCGATGGCTAAATTTGCCCTGTAGGTTTCCGTCTGATAGAGAGGAAGCATCTTAATTCGATTAGTTTCTACCCCAACTTCTGCGGCAATTTGACAGAATAAATCCAGGAGGGAATTATCATCAGCAACTCCTTGAACCAGGAAATAACTATTAGCTACGGATTTGAGGATTTGCATTTGTAAGCGAATCATCGCAGGATTACGCTTAATTGCCGTTTGAGAACTTAGGTAAATAACCGCATCATTATTAATACCTAAATCTTCTCTTCGCAGGGTAGGAACGGCTATTTCAAAACCATCCACAGCGACAAAAGCGTCAGGTAAACGCCAGATTTTTTCTTGATAATATTCTTGGGCATTTTCTGGTAGTACATAAGCATCCGCTAAAAGATAATCTACTGCGGGTAAACCGGAACCATCAAAACCTAACCAGTTAACTTGAATAGGAGCAGGTTTTAAGGCAATAACTTTGGCAACGATTGCCCCAGTGCCACTATCTAAATCCACAAGAATATCGATGTTATCTTCTTTGATTTTGCGATAGGTTGCTAGGGAATCAGCAGTAGCATGATAGATTTTATCTGCGGGATTAGAAAACCATTGTTTAGTTATTTCATCCACAGGTTGACTCACCATATAAAGGTGAATATCAAACTGCTCACGATTGTGATAACTAATAGTCCAACGACTCAATAAACCGACGGGATGACGTTTTAAGCTTTGGGCAATGTAACCAATTTTCAGTTTTTTATTGGCATTATCTTCTCTAGGTTTGTCAAAACTTTCCTCCTGAAAACCCAGCATTGCTTTGTAGGTTTCTTGGAAAAAACTGCCAATCTGACTTAAGAGCGGTCGATTCTCTTTCGGGTTATCTTCATAGTAAGAAATCGGGTTCATAACTGTTAGTAAAGCTCCCCGAACTAAGGGATGTATATCTTGGGGCTTTTTTTCTATAAATTCTTTAATTAAGTGTTTATACTCTTGACAAATACTAGGAATGTCATTCCATTTTGAGGCTCGTAAAGAACCACTAAAGAGGAGCGATTGACTAAACATTTTTAAATCAATCGTTTGACTTTTCTCTTTCAACTTATTGACTAAATTGATGGCTTTTTCATGGTCAGGTAAAGAGATATAAAACCAAAATAAATTAACTTCTAAGTACAAACTTTCGGGATAAAGGGGAAGAAAAGCTTCCGCTAAGTCAACGGAATAAATAGGTTGATATTTCTCAAAAGCAAAGCGTCCAGCAACAGTGATGACGTGATTAAGTAATTCTAGAGAATTGCCAAGATGGGGTAAACTTAACCGAACTAATTCTATGGTATATTCATGAGCGTAAGATATGACGGCAATTACTACCCGTTCCAATAATTGAGAGTTAACTGAACCCTGAGTAATTAATTCTAGTATTTGCCATTCTTGCAGTTGTTGAGGATGAAATCTATTTAATTTAATTTCAACGAGAGTTAAATGCAGTAAATTATCGAGATAACTGGGATTAATTTCCTGTAGATGTTTACGAATTAACCAACTGATTTCTAGATTTTCTAACTCTAATTGTCGGTTAGCTTCGGCTGCTAAAATATTGCTTAATTCTAGCAGCCATGAATCAGTTTCCTGTTCTTCTACTTGAGTGAAAACAAATAACCAAGTAGCTTGTGCTTCTTCTTCTTTTGCCTGCAAAAGATAGGCTAATCCTAAATACCAATAATAACTAATTTCTAGGGGTTCTCTTTCTATCAGTTCTTCGTAAAACTGACTAACAATATCGTATTGATTGTTTTCTAAAGCGGTTTTTACTTCATTTTGCCAAGACATGATTTAATTCTCCCTGATTAACTTTCACAATAGATTTGCCACATTTGACGATAGGCGCTTTCCACCTCTTTAGTAAACTGACGTGCATTCCAAATCGGGGAAGTTTGACGAGAAGCTTGCAATTGCACGGCTATTTTTTTTCTTAATTCCTCATCCATTCCTAATTTTATTCCCCACTAAATATACTCCTCATCACTCCAAGCAATACCCTCGCTAATTCCCGCATAAGTCATAAAAGTATAACTGTTACGACTGGCCCATTGTTGTCCAACTTTTGTCACTACAGGAATACCCATCCAAAGAGTTTCTAGAGTAGTGGTTGCACCACTATAGGGATAGGTATCGAGTACCACATCGGCAATTTGGAGATTAGCGCTATGAATTTCTTCCTTAGCAACTCCTGAGAAAAAGCGCAATCTATTTTCATCGATTCCTTCCTCTTTAGCAATGCTGATAAATAAATCTTTGATAAGCTTTTCACTTCCCGCACCTTTGATTAATAAATAACTGTTAGGTACTGCTTTAATAATCTGCATTTGTAAGCGAATTGTGGCAGGATTTCTTTTTAATCCCACTTGCAAAGTTAAATAAGTAATTGCGTCTGCTGGTATGTTTAAATCCTCTCGGGTTAGCGTTGGTGTTCCGATTTCAAATCCATCCACGGCAAGATAACAGTTAGGCAAGCGCCAAAGCTTCTCTTGATAAAACTCTTGGGCATTTTTTTCTAGAACTAGATTATCTACAAGGAAGTAATCAATAGCAGGTATTCCTGTGGCATCTAATCCTAACCATGTTATTTGAATTGGTGCGGGTTTAAGTGCCATAACTCCACAGGTGACATCATGAGTTATACTATCTAAATCTACTAAAATATCGATGTTATCTTGATTAATTTTTTCGGCAATAATTTGGGGATTGGCAGGTAAATTATCATACTTATCCACCTTATTTTTAAACCATCGTTCCGTAATATCGTCCTCGACTTGATTGACTAGGTAGAGATGAATATTAAAGTCGTCTCGTTGATGATAATGAATTAACCAGCGACTTAAAAACCCGACGGAATGTCGCCGTAAAGTATGGGCAATATAGCCAATGTTTAGCTTTTTATTGACATCTTTAGGTTTATTGTACTTGGTAATAACGTGATTAATTTTTTTTCTAACTGCCTCTTGAAAAAGTTTGGCTAACTGATTACTTAACCAGCGATTACCTACTAAGTCATCTTTTAAATAAGCTAAGGGAGAAGTGATAGAAATAACCTCAGCTTGATTTCTCATTGGACATTGACACCGCTCTAAATTATTTTGAATTGCTTGATAATATTCTTGGGTTTTATTGTCAATATTTAACCAATTACCTGCTAAAAGTTCAGTATATAGCAGCAGATAAATACCATCCAGTTTTGCAGCTTTATCATTGGATAAATTCTTGATTTTATTAGCAGTTTCTAAGGCCAAATCAAAGTTACCAGTCTCGATATAGTATTGATGAATTTTGTACAAAAGTAGTAAGCGATCGGGTATAATATCTAGACAGCTAAGAGTCAAAATAACAGCATTAGTTTTATCGGTATAATAAATTTTTTCAATATGTTGTTCGATAATTTCCAATATTGCCGATTGTTGTGACTCTATTTTTAAAAGGTTTATGATAATATCCAGAACTTCTTGCGCTGGCCAATCTAGAAGTTTATAGATTGTGTGTAAGAGTAAATTTATATCGAAAGTTTCTAACTTGTTTGAATTAATTAAATCCACTATTTGCCAATCTTTAAGTTTTTGGGGATAAAAATATTCTAGCTTAATTTCTAACAGGACTAAATATAATAAATTTTCTAGGTTATCTGGATTTATCTGGTAGATATGCTGACGAATTACCCAGCTTAATTGCCAATTTTTTAGCTTAACTTGTCTTTGCGCTTCCCCATGCAAAATATTGACTAAATCTGCTGTCCACGCAGTCATTTCCTGTTCATCCCCTTGACTGAGGACGAATAACCAAGTAGTTTGTGCTTCTTCTTCCCTAGCTTCCAAAAGATAGGCTAATCCTAAATACCAATAATGACTAATTTCTAGGGGTTCTCTTTCTATCAGTTCTTGATAAAACTGGCTAACTTGCCAGAAATCTCCTTGGATAATTGCCGGTTCAACTTGGGAATGCCAAGACATAAGTATTTATCGTTAAGTGTCTCTACTAGCGTACCCAAATAGAAGCAAAATTTTTCTATATAAGTAAAATTTATCAGTCGCTCAGGGGTTTGGTTTTGGGGTTTTAGGGTTTTCGGGTTTTAGTTGAAATTCCCTATTCCCCCATTCCCCCATTCCCCACCCAGTTTCAATGGGTCTTAGCTTACCATCAATGTCAGCCAAGAGTCAGTTTTTTGAAAGATTTTCTAAATAAACCAATAAATCGGCCATAGCTTGAGAATCGGGCTGAAATTTGGGCATTGGTGGGGTTTTACCGCTAATTACCTGTTCAATCAGACTAATTCTCGATTTGCGATGGGAAACGTCCTCTAAACTCGGTCCGACGATGCCATCAGCAAACTGGCCGTGACAAGCAGCACAGTTAATCTGAAAGATTTCGTAACCGCGACTGACATTACCTTGTAGGGATAACACCTCTTTAATGTAGGGATCTGACATCTTAGCCAGATGAAAGGTGATTAAATAGGTGCTAATCAAGAACAAAACCACGATTATAACCATTAAGAATCGATAAAGTCCGAATTTTGGTTTAACTAACTGACTATTCACGCAAGCTGCCGAAGGAAAGATGAGTTTCTCTTTACATTTTGCAACTTTTTGCCCCAAAATTCCACCGCCGCTGCTAGAGATAGAGAAATGGGGAATAATATAAGACAAAAGCGCATCTTTTTCTAACCCTCTAGCAATGAACCTATTAACCAGACTGGAAGATTGGCCCTATATTATCTTACCTATCACCATCATCCTCAGTTTCCTGCTGTTGGGATGGCTCGTAGAACAGCGCGTTGTCAGTCAACTTTTATCGATTGCCAGAGAAAAAAACCTGCGTTTCTCGGAAGGGGTTTTACGTTCCCTGCGTGGATTAAGTATACTTTGGTTCGGACTTTTGGGTTTAAATATTGCCCTCTCCCTTCCCAATCTTCCCCTCTTTCCCTCCCTCATTTTCCTGAGCAAACAATTTCTGCTAGTGGCTTTTTTAGCTTCGGCCACTTGGGTTGTTGCTCAATTATCCGTGGAAATATTACGAGTTTATACCACGGGAGATGATGGCATTTCTTCCCTAACTTCCCTATTTGAATTTCTCGCCAAAGTTCTGATTTTTAGCTGCGGTTTTTTGCTTATTCTAAGCTCGATTGGCATTTCGATAACTCCGATGCTTACTGCCTTTGGTATTGGGGGTGTCTCCCTCGGTTTAGCTCTCCAAAATACCCTAGCTAATTTAATGTCGGGGATTAATATTATCACTTCTAAAAAAGTTAGACCGGGAGATTATATAGAACTGAGAACAGGAGAAGCTGGTTATGTGCGAGATGTGGATTTAAGATGCACAGTAGTCGAAGAAATTACCAATAATCTTTTGGTTATTCCCAATGCTCAGATCATTTCTTCTAGTTTCCGTAACTATAGTTTACCAGATCACTCCCTACTGGTTCCCGTGGAAGTGGGCATTAGTTACGATAGTGACTTAGAAAAAGTCGAAAAAGTTACCCTAGAAGTCATGCAAGAAATCGCCCAGTTATTGCAACCTAACCTCGGTGACTATCAACCCTTGATCCTTTATCGTAAATTCGATTACTATAGTATCCTGCTGACGGTTTATCTCAAGGTGGTAGAAGAAGAATTTTTTCAACATCTCACCATTAAACACGAATTTATTAAACTCCTACACCGACGCTATCAGCAAGAAGGAATTAAAATTCCCTATCCGATTTTTTTTCCCTATCCCCCCACTAATCCCCCTAGTTAACTTAAATTCGCTATGGCAACAAACAATTGAAATGCGCGGAAAACTTACAATTGATAATTCTCCTCAAAAAACTTACGAGTCATCGGTTGGGCAACTTCAATACCGTGGCCTTCTCCTAGTAATTCTAGGGGTTTTCCTTCCACTTGAATCCAGACTTTGGCATTGGGATCCCCAGTGGTAGTAGTATAGATGATTTGTGCCAAACGACCGATCAACATATCAGGGCCATCATCAGTGCCAAACTCGCGCGAGAGATTAATCTTAATTCCCGTTTTATCTACTTTTAAATCAAGTAATTTAGTCCCGGGGGGAATAGTAGTCATATCCGGAGGATTACTTGGACCGGCTAATAGGGTTTGCAATACTGCTGTTAACTCTCGGTCGTCGCTATCTGCTTTTTGAACGGTAATTTCTTGGGTGACTAATTGATTACCCGTATCAGTCACTTTTAACCAATAAACCTGTCGATTTTCCCTAACAGGAATAGCTGCAGGAGTTGCTGTCGGACTTGTCTCCACTGGACCGGGAGAAACTGGTTTAACAATTGGTGATTGACTTATCGGCGCCGGAGTAGGAGATTCAATCGGGTTTTCGCTGTTTTTCTGGGAGGAAGATAGGTGATGGACGGCAAACCAAGCAGTGGCCCCACCAGCAGTAAATAAAGCGAGGCCGATACCAATTATCCAAGGTAAAGAGATTTTATCGCTAGAGCGAGAACTAGGCATAATTCAGTTATCAGTTATCAGTTATCAGTTATCAGTTATCAGTCGAACTCTTTTATTCTCGCCACTTCCCCACTTCCCCACCACCCCACTTCATAATTCATAATTCATAATTCATAATTCCCATTTATTCTCCCCCCGCAACGCGCACGAAGTGGTCTCCCCACTTCCCCACTTCCCCACCACCCCACTTCATAATTCATAATTCATAATTCCGATATCCTCTTTTCCGACCATTAAATTTAATTGGGGTTCCCCGATCGAGGTTCAATTCTGCCAAAGGCGGCTATACTCAGCTTATCATCGTCGATCTGCAATTGGAGAAGGCGGGCGATAATTCCTTGTTTCTCGAAGTTTTTTAAATCTAACTGGGTGGATATACCCTCGGCAAACCCCTTGAGAAGGCGCGAGGAGATGCGACGACCATTAAGAGTGGCTGTGGGGTCAATAAGCTCGATTTTTCGCCCCTGCACTAGCTTAAATCCCACTTCTAAGCTCAGATCGAGGCTGGCTGCGGGGCCGTCCGGCCCTTGGGTCTCTAGCTGCAGGCTGAGGGCGACTCGATTATTATTAAGAAAGTTAAAATTTGCTTGACTAAGTTGATATTTTGTGCTACTCGATTCTTCCCTAGAGGGAATCAGATTATTAATCAGGGTCTGAATTTGTTCTTTGACCGCTGCCGATTGTAAAGCTTGATTAACATTAGTTTCCGTGAGGACAAGATGCAATGCCCCCGCAGCCGGTCGGCGCAAGGCGGCGGCTAAACTGCCGTTTTTTTGCTGTAATAGCCGCAAATCGAGGCTAATTGGCTCAGTTTCTAGCTCGATCTTCTCAATGCGAACATCAGCAAGGGGATAAATTCCCCTTGCAGAAATGCGCACTCGATCGATTTTGCCTTGTAGAGCCTGATAATTGGGAGTATTATCGACCCTGACGGCTAATTGTTCCACTTTTTGGACTTGGGAGCGAAGGGTATGGGCTAAAACCGTATCGATAATTGCCCCCGCCGGAGTTAACAGGGTCAAAACACTAGCGAGAGTGATTGTTAGCCATTCCATCGCTCAATTACACCCATTCAGCTAAATTTTGCCAAGCATTAGTCAAAAGCTGACTTAACCAACGTCGTTGCACTTGATCTAAAATCGGGTCTTCTGCGAGAATTTCTTCAGTCAGATCATCGAGAGATTGACCCTGAGCGCGGGCCATTCTAATAATTCCCGCAATCACGGCAGCGATCATCTCCTCATCGACGGGAAGCTGTCGGAGGGCGGCAATTTCTTCGGGGGTAGTCGGGATGGGATAATTCATAATCAGATGGGGCTGGCTGTGTATTAATCTAGGTCTTTGACGCTCCCCGAAGCGCTCAGGCGAGGGGTTCTTGGTTCAACAAGTCCACTTACTTTAGATTCCTTGCGTTATCTAAAACAGAGGTGGTTCTTTCCCCAAGCGTTACTTTTCGTGCGCCCCACGATAGTTGTACTTCTACAAAATTTGCTTGAATTGAAGTATTAGCTTCAAATACTGTGTTGTCTAGTTCCTGCCAAGATTTTACCTACCTACAGGTAGAAACTAGAACAATTAGGTAGAACCCCAGATCTTTGATTGTCAAGGTACAGCGTTAGTCATTAGACTACTGGGCTTTTAGAGCGGTCGATTACCCTATCCGCTATACTTATACAGTAGCTAGTTTTCATGAGTAGGTCAAGATACTTAAAAGAAGAAGTTATTCGAGATTTTGCTCTTGAGACTAGACACTTACTTTTTAGCTGTGCTTCGCTGTTCTATGCTGGCGGAACCTTTCATCTCCGAGGTGAAACCGAGAGTTCCTTCAAGCCGACATTTTAGGTAAAGTTTTTTAAACTTTTTTCAGAAAACTTTTTGTGTAGTCTAGCGTAATCAGACCATTTTTGACTTGGTACTTTTGGGTATTTTTGGGTGTAATAGCTAAATCAAGATGAGAGAAATACTTTACAGAGAAATTCCGACTCCCGACTCGATCGCCGTTTGTCAGTGGTTACAATCCGATTGGCAACCCGCCAGCGGTGTCAAGACAAATACACCTAACGGGGTGAGATTGCGCTTATCGGAGGCGATCGAATTGTCGATCTTTGTCTGGACGCTGCAACGGACTACTTATTTAAAAGTTTTCCGCTGGGGTCAGCGATCGCATTTTCAAGAAACATCCCTGACTCAGCAGCTCGATCGAGCTTTACAAAAGCGTTTTCCGCCGCAGTATCACACGATACCAAACATCGATGGAAAAAATCACTCAATTTTTACAGATTTAGAAGCGGACTATCCCCTAACGGTTCACTACTTCCGCAAAATGCCGCAAGGGGAGGCGGATCTAGAACGTTTGTATTGGTGGGAAAAACGTTGGCGCGACAGTGCCAAAAATCCCCAACAACCGCGGCCGGTAATTTTCTCTAGCAGCGAGGAAAATGAGCATCCCATCGCCTACGACTTAATTTATATTGGTGGTGCCTTGGGGGCAATTCATGCGGCACAGATGGCCAAATTAGGTTATCGAGTCCTCTTAGTAGAAAGACTACCTTTCGGACGAATGAATCGGGAATGGAATATCTCTCGATCGGAGTTTCAAAGTTTAATTAATTTAGGCTTATTTACTGCCGAGGAATTCGAGGAATTAATCTTCCAAGAATACATCGATGGCTTTAATAAGTTTTTTGATGGCAATAATCCCCCCCATCTGAAAGCCGAAATTCTCCATACTCCCACGGTTTTAAATATCGCCATTAATTCCGATAAATTGCTGCAATCCTGCGCTAAAAAAATACATGATCATGGCGGTAAAATTCTCGATCAAACGGAATTTATCAAGGCTGATATTACTGCTAATAGTGTTACTGTCACCCTTAATCATGGTGGAGAAATTCAACAGATAAAAGGCCGTTTATTGATTGATGCTATGGGTTCCGCTTCTGCCATTGCCTGGCAATTAAACGGAGTGCGTGCCTTTGATAGTGTCTGTCCGACGGTGGGGGCAGTAGTAGAAGGATTCGATCCGGTGGTGTGGGATTCTCACTATGGCGATGTCTTAAATTCCCATGGCGATATTTCTAAAGGCAGACAACTAATTTGGGAATTATTTCCGGGGGAAGGAAGAGAATTAACCTTCTATCTATTTCACTATCATCAAGTCCATCCCGATAACCCCGGTTCTCTGTTGGAAATGTACGAAGATTTCTTTACTATTTTGCCCGAATATCGACAGTGTGATCCGGAAAAATTAACTTGGAAAAAACCAACCTTTGGTTATATACCGGGGCATTTTAGCACAGGAAAAAAAGATCGAATTGTCTCCTTTGATCGCATTTTAGCCATCGGTGATGCCGCCTCCCTGCAATCACCCTTAATTTTTACTGGGTTCGGTTCTTTGGTGCGTAATTTAGAGCGCTTAACCCATCTTTTGGATCTGGCCTTGAAACACGATTTACTAACAGCTAAAGACCTAGAAAATGTGCGGGCCTATCAAAGTAATGTGGCGGTAACTTGGTTATTTTCTAAAGGAATGATGGTTCCCACGGGAAAAACCTTACCACCCCAAAGAATTAACGCCATGTTAAACACATTTTTCGGTTTATTGGCCGACGAACCGCCGGAGGTTTCCGAAACTTTTATTAAGGATAAAACCGATTGGTTGACCTTTAGCCGTTTAGCAATTAAAGCGGCCAGAAAAAACCCCGCTTTACTGTTATGGATAGCAGAAATGGCTGGCAGTCAGGATTTAATTCGTTGGTTGGGTTCCTATCTCGATTTTAGCCTTGATGGAGTCAAAAATCTGCTTTTCGGTCCCTGGTTTTCCCAATGGTTAAAAAACTCCCAAAGCTGGCTAGAAAAAGACAATCCTCGCCTATGGTTAAAGTTATTGAGTTTTAATTATGGCCTAAGAAATTAAGTAGGAGACTCCGAGACTCCGAGAGAGCTATCGGGGATCAGATTTGAGTTTTTATACTAAATCCAGTTATTAAAGACTGATTATTTATTCCCACTTTTGCCTTTTCCATGAGTGTCTTTTGCCTGTCTTCATAAGTAGCCTATACTCAACGGATTTAGTGTTTGTGGAGTTAAGAAACTGTTGGAAAAGTTAAAGAATGCTCTTACCTAGGGCTTGCTGAATAATGGTAAAACCCTTTTAAAATAAAGCTTTTGACCTGTTAAAGTCCGATGTTCATGCTGCGAAAATAGGATTGGGACTTTCAAAAACCTTGCATTATCCTTCTTGT
>VYLC01000054.1_pt1 | contig 20930 bp, 20 predicted proteins | sample 5109531 | NCBI WGS metagenome assembly VYLC01 (sample SAMN12291787, study PRJNA351875) | freshwater metagenome | isolation source: freshwater lake | place: USA: Michigan, Gull Lake | collected 2013-08-08
ATAACCTTACACATTTGTTACGGATGAATTGAGCAGTACGAATAGCATCGTCTATGGCTTGATACTGTTGAGTTTTAGCTTTAACTTTAAACTCTAAGACAAACATTTTACGCACGTGGTACTTAGGTAAAATCAGTATAGCACAATAAAAGTTAAGTTAACAAGCTATAGTTTAAAAAGCCGTCCTAAAAGGACGGGGCTTTAACCCAAAATTTCGGTAAACAATCTTGCTGCGTCCGGTGGCGTAGCGGCTGAATTTAATGGCGGCCTCGACGGTTTCTGTGCCGGAATTGGCAAAGAAAACTCGTTCTAATCCTGTCGGTGCGATCGCTGCTAACCGTTCGGCCAGCAATCCCGCTAGGATGGAAGCATCCAATTGGACTAAATTGGGCAGTTCTGCCGTCAATACTTCCTGTAAAGCTTGCACTATCTTGGGGTGATTGCGTCCGAGGGCGAAAACACCAAAACCACTCAGTAAATCCAGATACTTTTCCCCGTGATTGTCGAACAAGTATGGACCTTGGGCTTTAATGTAGTGGCGATCGTAACCGATCGTTTTCAGTACCCGAACCATCTGGGGATTTAGATATTGTTCGTGGAGGGTAAAGTTTTCTTCTAGTCTTTGTTCTATGAGTTCTAAAATGCTCATAAATTCCTGATTTGATTACTGAAAAACTAATTGTTAAACAACCCAAACCCGATTATGTTGATAGCACATTATCATGATCTTGGGTTATTTAATATCATAAATTATTTAAATATATTTTGTCAAGTATTTAAGAAATTATCTAGGATAATTAAACTCATTAACTCTTGTTGGCTAAAGGTTACAGCGACTTTTAGATAATTTATTAGTCAGTTTTTATATGGTAGAGGCGCATCGCGTGCGCCCAAAATGTAATATCAGTAAACAGTGAACTGATAACTGATAACTGATAACTGATAACTGATAACTGATAACTGATAACTGATAACTGATACAAGGCTGATAGCTATAAAAAAAAACCGACCGACAAGAGAGAATTCCCGTCAGTCAGTCGGTGATGATAGGCCGAATTTTACTCAGCTTTATTTCTTAGCGGGGGCAGCCTTAACGAGTTCCAATTCACGTTCAGCGAAGTTATTGGTATTCAGTCCACTGGCGCTACCGCTAAAACCGTGGTAGTTAACAGTGTCAAAACGGACGATAACGGGATAGAGGATACCACTTTTATCAACACTGGCTACGGTTCCCACATCATTGTACCAGTAAGACTCTTTACGTTTGATTCTAACTTTGGCTCCGCGTTCGATTCCAGGCATAGCTGTTGTTTTTTTTAAGGGTTTAGTTAACAGGTTACAATCAGAGCGAGTTTGCCGAAAGGGTTTTTACTTTAAGTTTTATTGCAAATCTTGCCACTCTGTTTGGACAAAATGCCCCGAACGTCCCCATAGGTCTGGCTTTGGTGCAATGTTAACGATTGTTAAGTTAAAAGGAATGGCCGTAGTCAGGTATTTTTGGGCCGACATTCCCACATCTGGCCCGATTTGAAAAGCGGCGGCGGTGGCTAAACCTAAGCCTAATAACTGAGAAATCGGACCTCTGGGTAAGAGAAGATGAGTTCCTAAGACTAAGCCGGCGGTTAAGGCTAAAGTTACCGATAAATTGGTGCCACAACGCGGATGTAATGCCAATTGCCCCTCGCCATTTTTGAGACGATGGAGCGCCTGTTTGGCCGCAATTTGCAGTTCATTTGTATTAACCTGCCCGTAGAGATAAAAACCCCTATCGGTGGAGAGTCCTCCTAGGGCCTCGTTATCCGCTTGGGAATGGTCAAAAGGCGATTGACGACGGGCAGCCATTTCGCTTAATACCCAGACGGTGGCGTGTTCCAAGGCGTGAACCTGTCGCAGGGTCAGAAATTCTTTGAACCCGGGGATAAAGCCGATTTGTGCCAGTAGATCGCTGTCTTGCTGGGGCGAGGGGTTAAACCAGTCGAAAGAGGGGTTAGAAGGGCTACTAGGGGTCATAAAGTTGCGGTAGGGGGAGTTTTTTCTAGAAAGATGAGGGTGCTATAGAGTTGAAAGGCAGTGTCCCAGTAGGTGTCTTCAATGCGTAATAAGTCCAAATGGGGATTGACCATGGGCAGTAATTCGTAAAAATCGGCGGTGGTTTCGGCAAAAGCTGGAAAATCTGACCACAGGGGAACTGCTGCTAGTTGTTGTTTTAGGTAAGAAGCGAAATGATTCCAGTTATCTCGATTGCTGGTCTGTCTTTCCCGACTTTGTTGGTGGTCGGAAAAAGTAATCCCCGCTTGAAAGTGGTAATGGCGATCGCAAATACGGATAATTAAATCCTGTTTTTTCAAATGTAGATCAATAATCTGGGCATAATCAAGAATACTAATTTTTCTCACTTGATGGCGGCGCGCATCCATATCGACACATTCCCCAAAAATCGGCAAGATTCCCTCTACCACGGCGGTAACTTCTGACCAATCAAAAGTTATACTTGCGGTTAGGTCGTGGGAAGATTGATAGACTAGGGTGGCTTCTGGTTGGATAGCCCGGAAATATCGAGCTAAATAGACCCTAGGCTGGTTAATCGCTTTAATTGGCTGGCAAAAACAGGGAATTCCTTCTTTTCGCAAGTCGTGAACATATATTGCTAATTCGGCCATCGCCCCGACTCGATACAAGCGCCACGAACGACTAGGGATGTGTAAGCGGGCGCTATAGGCATCTATTTTAAATATTTGGGCAAATTTTAGAGCTAAGGGCTGTTTTTCGGCGTTAGCCACCGGTTCAAGAATTAAAAGCCCCATTTCTCGATTACTAGGGTTGGTTTTGGCTTTTTCGAGGGCAGCCTGTCGCTGTTGTTGTTGCTGTTCAACTTCCACCTGTTCAATCGCTTCTAAGCGGGCGATTGCTTGACGAATTTGGGCGATAAGTTGAGGATTAGCGGTTAATCGCAACATTTTTCGGTATTCTTGCCCTGCTAGGGCGATTTCTCCCGTGATTTCGTTTAAACGCGCTTGGTAGAATTTCAGCCAAGGGTTATCGTTTTCTCGGGTCTGGAAGTCGTTGACAAGACGGGTGGCAGTTTGATAGTCTTGACGATCGATCGCTTCAGCAATTTCTTTGAACATAGAAACTCCGGTCGATTAGCTGTCTAAATAGGCGTTAATGATAGCGAGAGCCACTAAGGGAGCGGTAATTGTTCTCAAAATCCGTTTTCCCAGTGATACAGGTAGAAAATCAGCAGCGATCGCTTGTTCTATTTCTGCCTCCGTCCATCCCCCTTCCGGTCCGATGGCAATGGTTATCTCGGTTGATGTTTGCAATTGAGAAAGTAGCGGGTCCACTGTTCTACGGGTAACACCAATATAACAAGTTGTCCCTGGGTTAGCTCCCCGGTTAAGGATGGCTAAAAATGGTTGTGGTTCTTCGATAATGGGAATAATCTGTCTTTCTGATTGTTCTACAGCTTCCCGGGCAATTTTTCGCCAACGGTCAATTTTTTGAGGACTAGGATTAACTAAACTGCGTTCTGTCAGCAGGGGAATAATCCGATAAACTCCTAATTCGGTGGCAGCGCGAACGATATCATCAAAGCCATTTTTGGGAATTGCTACCATTAAATTCACTTGTACTGGTAGTTCGGTAGTTTCGTTTATCGCTTCTAAAAGATAGGCCGAATTATCGATTATTTCTGCTAACCAAGCTTGTCCTTGTCCATTTAGGGCAATAAAACGGTCATGGGATTTTAAACGAACAACTTTTTTAAGATAATGACTTTGTTCGGGTGTTAAGGCAATTAACCCGTTTTCTAGGGTATTAAAATCGAGAAGAAGACGATAATACAAGGCGGTTTATTCTATATTGCTATTGTGTTCAGAATCACTGTCAGCTATCTATTTTAGCTTTTATGGTGTTTTTGTATAAGGTTGAGAGTAGATCAGCTTATAGCAGTTATCTTAATGGTGAAGTACGAAGTTTTCCTTTTGGGTAGTCAGTCGTCAATCCCAAATTAGGTTATACTTCATGTTTATGACAAAGGCTATAACTTACTATGGCCTTACCTACTCAGATATGTTATAAAATTTATCCTCATCAAGGTATATCTTGCCAAATAAGAATTAAGACTTGACAATCTCCACTCCCTAACCCCTAACCCCCAGAAAATCCATGGACATAACTGCTAAAATTAAAGAACTAGCCCAAAAATATGAGATACCTCCCCAACTGCTCAAGGAAGCCATGGCTTTAGAAGTAGAAAAAATTACTCTAAAAAATCGGCAGCTATCACCTAAAATTGTCAAACTTATCGAAAAATATACCGACTCCTCACAATCATAAATTTTATAGATCTCTTGCATAATTTATTTTTTGGAAGTAGGGAGGCACAATTATTTTTAGTATGGGTTAGCGGTAGCGTAACATAAGCGGAAGTTGGGTTTCATGCTTCAACCCAAACTACATTCATCTTATATTTAATTCCACCCACCCACTTAGTTTAAAAACGACAAAAATAAAGATTAAGTTGCATAAAATCTATAAATAAACCATTTAATTGATTATTATTCATTCTTAATTCTCCTGATTACTGACTACTGGCTACTGACTCCTAACCAACCACAAAATTTTTGATTTTTACAAGAGTTCTTATGACTTTGAGACTGAAACAAATTCGCTTAACTAATTGGAAATGTTACCCTAGTCAAAATATTACTTTTAACCTGCATCCCGACAGAAAAATTCAGATTATCTTCGGTAATAATGGCCACGGTAAAACTTCTTTGATGACAGGGATTTTATGGTGTCTCTATGGGGTAGATATTCTATCTAAGGAGACCCTGAAAACCTATTTTTATCGAGGTAAGGGAGATTCTTCACCGACAATAGAAATGCGGGTAGAATTAAATTTTACTAAAAACGAGAAAAATTACTTTATCAGTCGCCAAGCGAAATTAAAATTTAATGGTAGCAGTTCCTATCCTAGCGTAGAGGAAGCATTATTTTATGAAGATGGAACCATGAGAAGTAACTCCAGGGAATATATCGAAGCATTGCTTCCTAAATCTATTCGAGATTTTTTCTGTTTTGATGGCTCAAAAATCGAACAATATACCCAGATTACTCAAACTAAAGAAGCAAAAGAAGCAATTGAAAAAGTTTTAGGTATCCCGGAATTAAGAAATCTGCGTGATGATACAGAAAAAGCCTTGCAAGAATTAGAAAACCGTTTAAATAAAGCCAAGGGAACCAGTCAAACCTTTAGAGATAAGCTGCAAGAATTACGAGAATTAGAAGAAGACATTGATCTTAAAAAAGGTCAGCTTAAAAATGCCAAAGATAGCGAAAAAGATGCTATAATTATCCATCATGATGCTCAAGAAAAAGCCGCTCAGATTGAAAGTTTACGAGAAAAATTATAGGAAATTCATAACTTAGAGAAAAAGCGTATCGGTTTACAAACTCAGTTAGATAACCAGCAAAAGTCTATCGATTCTTGGTTAAAAAAAGCTTCGATACCTTTGCTGATTAACTTTGTACAGGAAATGGTCGATGATTTGCAAGTTACTAGCTTAAAAAGCACTTATAAAACTAATTCTACAGTAATTTTAAAAGCAATACTTGACGATGAAAGCTGTCTATGTGGTCGTTGTTTAGATAAAAATTCTCGGAACTTTATCCTTCAACAAATTGCCGAACTAGAGTCCTTAGAAGTGGACAACGCTACCAGAATAGAAAAAGACCAAATTAGAATTGATTTACAGGGAATTATGCGAGATAATGCTAAATTTAGCAATTATAGTCAATTACTTTTACAAAGAGATCGTTTAGAAGAAAAAACCGAAGAAATTAATCAACATATTAGACAGCTAAAACAGGAAACCACGGGAATAGATCAAGACTCGGTGAGGGAGATTTGGCGAAAAGTTGGCGAATCGGAACGAAAAGTCAAGGAGATTGAAGAAAGGATCGAACGCTTGCAAAAGGAAATCGAAATCAAAGAAAAGCAATTAGAAAATTTACGCAAAGAAGTGGAAATTTTAGCTAGTGAAAATCAGACCACATTGATGTTATCTAATCAGGTTAAAATGGCCAGAGGTTTAAAAAATGCCACTAACGAATTAATCGAATGGCATATCGATAATTCCCAAAAAATGATTAATCAAGCAACCAGCGATCGCTATTTACAAGTAACCAACAAACCGGAGGAATATAGAGGAGTAGAAATCACTCCCGAATACACTTTAGGAATCCGTACCATCACAGGAAAATTATTACATCCCGATGTCTTAAGTGCGGGAGAAAAGGAAGCTTTAGCTTTTGCTTTTATCACCGGTTTAAATCAAATAACCGATACTTGTGTTCCCCTAATTATGGATACACCTTTCGGCCATTTAGACGAAGAACATCAAAAAAATATTATTAACTCTCTCCCTAATTTAAACTCCCAAGTAATTATTTTAGCCACCGATCGCGACTTGAATGAAAATCTGTTAAATCTCTTACGTCCCCACACTGCCGATATTTTAAAAATTAACCGTTTAGCTGCCGATGAAGATGCTTCCACGATTGAAGTAATGGAGGGTTACTAATGCAGAGAATCGATCCCAGTTTGAAGATTTATGCCTCGGAAACTTCCAGAAATTATCTACAGGTACTAAAAGATAATAAAACCTTTGATCGCATGGTAGATGCCTATTTATTCGCCGCTGCTTTTGCCATTAAACAAGACTTCAGTATCTACGGAATAACCTTAAATAATCGACAGGATTTAATTACTATTAGCCAAATCGATCCAGAAGTTATTTTAGCTTTAACCGCAGGAATTTATATTATCTGTAAAAAGAATTCCTATCCTCAACCCAGCGATGGCAAAGAAGTTTTAGATAAGATCTGTCAATACGCAGAAGTGGGATTAAAGGAATTAAAAGAACGCTGGCAAGGCAAAGTCAGCCATCAAATTCAAGCTGATATTGAAAGAATTATCAATAATCTCTGAAATTCTCGGCATCTAACTATCTTTTTTAGGGATAACGTCAAATTACATTCTTTCCACACTGCCAAAAAAGACGGGTTCCACGCGAATAGCAATGATACTAGCCGGACGTAAAACCATATATTCCCCTTGGATATTTCTGATCGGAACATTGATAAAATCCTGGGAATCGGCTTTCGGAACTAATTCGTTGCTGTACCACTTTTGAAATTCTTGGATAGTCAAAAAACGGACTTCCTCGCGATGTCCGCTGCTTAAGAACAAATGTACGGCGTACTCGTCAGCTTTTCTACTCATTTTTTTAACTAATCAGATTGAATTTTTGTAATAAAGTTGCCATTAAAGGCGGAAAAGTGAGACGCAATTCGCTAAGATCCGAGAAAATTAATTTTTGGTAGCTTGGCAGGTCAAAAGCTAGTTTACCCTTTAATTCCGCTCGATTTTGATAGGTTAGCAGAATTTGTCCGCCCTGTTTACAAGCGATCGCATAACCTAATTCTACACCCACTAGGGGACTGGGCAGCAATTCCGTTTCCTTTTGGCTAATCGCCGTAGCATCGGCAATAAATAATAAACTTTTGCGAATTTTGCGTAATTGACTATCACTCAATCTGGTGACATTGCCCTCAGTTCGGGGCGTTTCTTCGATGTTTAAGGGCAAACGGGAGCGTTTATTGAGATTTTCGACGGTTTCGGTCAAAATTGTTTTTAAAGCGGTGCTAGAGTCCTTAAATTGGCTTTGGGAGCTAAAATAAATGACGGGATCCAACCAAGCGCTGAGGTCCTGTTTAGTAAAGTAAATTTCTTGGGAAATCAGGTCAATATTCGAGATGACGTAACCGCCACTACCTTCGAGGTAAAATTCCACCCTTTCCCCTTCTAGATAGCGTTGGAACCAGACAGAACCCTGTATCGTCAGACTATCATCGAGAAAATCGGCCCTTAAACCCGATTTTAAGAGACTATTGCGACTTAAGCGCAAGTCGTGGGGACGTTTGACAACCTCGCGGATAGGTTCGTATTTGTCCAGATACCAAGCTTTCAGGGCAATGATGGCCATAGGTGTGGCGATTAAAGACACTCACCCATTCTAGCAGTAAGCACCGATATCCTCTCCACATTCATCGGCTAGGTAAGAAAGAGCGCGAAATCTTAACATCATTAGGTTTTCGTAGAGGGGATTTAGCTTGCAAAGGGGCGGAATCTCTAGAATTGTCCGGCTAAATAGGGTAATTTTCCGCGCAAAGGGACATTGAGCCGGAATTAGACGACAAATCTGATGAGCTAGTGCAGGCGTATTAATCTCTAGGCGATCAATTCGTTGCCGCAGGGGTTGCCATAAATCCCATTTTGGTTGCGGTGACGGGTTTTTCCGATTGCCTTTCGACCAAGGGGCAATCCAATTAGACAAAATTATTTTATTTGTGGTATAATCTGATACATCAGCATTGGCCATGGCTTTACCTTCTATTGATTGACTCATAAGGTTCTATCTGAGATTACGAGAGGGCGAACAATCTTTCCCGAAAATCCTCTAGGACGTTCAGACATTTGACCGCTTTAACGATAACATCTCTGGGATAACAGATGTGGCTTATCGCACCAGCAGCCCAGATGCGGGAGTAGCATTCTAGCGATGACGAGACAGAATTATCTCGCCGAATGATAGGAGTGAACTAGACAGAATCTATTGAAAGCGAATAGGCAACAGAGGACAATAGATAACGTCACGAGTGAGTTTATCTAGATTAATCTCTAAGCTTCGTCCAAAGATATTGGCTCTGATTAGAGCTATTTCTAGGTTAGCAAAAACTCAGGTTTTTTCACGTCAGCATAGTACATTTTTTCTGGGTATAAAATAGCACCCGCTTTTGTCAAAGATACGCAATCCAACGGGTGGGGTGTGGGGTGTGGGGTGTGGGGTGTAGGGTGTGGGAATTATGAAATTTTCAGTGAACAGTAAACAGTGAACTGATAACTGATAACTGATAACTGATAACTGATAACTGATAACTGATAACTGATAACTGATAACTGATAACTGATAACTGATAACTGATAACTGATTTACATTCTTTCCAAAACGGAGATTCCTAGGAGAGATAGGCCTAATTTTAGGGTTCTTGCCGTCAAATCACACAAAACTAAACGAGAGGTTTTAATCGGTTCTTCCGCTTTGAGTACAGGGCAACTTTCGTAGAAACGATTATACTTTTTACTGAGTTCGTAAAGATAATCACATAAACGATTGGGTAATAAATCCTCTTCCACGGTGCTAATTACTTGCGGAAGTTGCAGTAATTGTTTAGCCAGAATTAATTCGCTTTCATCCTTGAGAATTAGCGGTGAATTGGCACTTAAATCCTGAAAATTAATACCACCTTCGCGACTGATACTCTGGACTCTAGCGTAAGCGTACAGCATATAGGGGGCGGTGTTGCCTTGCAGATTGAGCATTTTGTCGTAACTGAAAACGTAGTTACTATTGCGATTTTGGCTGAGATCGGCGTATTTAACGGCACTTAATCCGACAGTTTTGGCAGTCTTAGCGATAAAATCGCCGGTTTCTTCTCTTTCCTCGCTTGCCAGTCTTTTTTCTAAGTCAGCCAGGGAACAGGCGATCGCTTGATCGAGTAATTCTTGTAATTTTACCGTCTCCCCGGAACGAGTTTTTAATTTTTTACCATCTTCCCCTAAAACTAATCCAAAAGCGACGTGAACCACTGCCACATTATCGGGTAAAAATCCCGCTTTTTTAGCCACCTGAAATACTTGGGCAAAATGGTTAGCTTGTCCAGCATCGGTGACATAAATTATTCTTTCGGCTTTATCTTGCCGGACTCGATAACAAATTGCCGCTAAATCGGTGGTAGCGTAATTATAACCGCCGTCGGATTTCTTGACAATTAGGGGCAAAGGATCGCCCTCTTTGTTGGTAAAACCATCGAGAAAGACGCATAAAGCACCGTTGTCTTCTGTTAGCAATCCCTGTTGATCTAATTCTCTGATTACTGCCTCAAGGTAAGGATTATAAAAAGATTCACCCCTTTCGGTCAGTTTTATATCGAGAATATCATAGATTTTCTGAAATTCCCGCCGTGATTGTTGACAAAGTAACTGCCATGCTTGACGACTTTGAGGATCACCCGACTGTAATCTTACTACCGCTTGACGGGCAGTTTCTTTAAATTTTTCGTCTTCATCAAAACGAATTTTGGCCTTTTTATAAAAGCTAACTAAATCCCCTAAATCGAGGGCATCTGCTTGGGTTAAAGCGCTAGGATAAGCTTCTTGTAGATAGGTGATTAACATCCCGAATTGAGTACCCCAATCCCCGACGTGATTAAGACGAATTACTTGATGATGACGAAATTCCAAAATCCTGGCGATACAATCACCAATTATAGTTGATCGCAAGTGACCAACGTGCATTTCTTTGGCAATATTGGGACTGGAAAAATCGACAATAATTTTTTGACTGGGGTTAGCAGCGGCAACTCCTAAACGGTTGTCGGTAATTAGGTCTTTTAATTGGGTTTCTAGATAACCGGGTTTAAGGGTAAGATTGATAAAACCGGGTCCGGCAATTTCGGGGGTTTGACAGAGATCATCTATCTCTAGATTTTTTAGTAAAGTTGCCGCCACTTCCCGCGGTTTTTGTTTTAATTCTTTGGCTAAAGAGAGGGAAATATTACATTGATAATCGCCAAAACGGGGGTTACTAGCGGCCACAATTAGAGGATCGGTATCAGCGAAGTTTTCCCCAAAGGATTTAACTAGGGACTGGGAAAAGCGTTCTTTTATTTGTTGGATAATGGCAGTCATAGAGAGAATTTAGGAATGAATGTTAGAAATCTATGGGTAATTAGGAAATTTATCTTGCTCTCATCTTGAATAGAATTGATCCGAACGGGGCATTACGTCCATTTTCTTGGTACATTATAAGCATCAAATTTAGTATCTTTACTAATTAGAATTAGCGATCTGTTTAGAGATTGAGCAATTAGCATTCTATCAAATGGATCACGGTGATGCAAGGGTAAAGTACAAATTTTTAGAGTATCAGAAAATGATATAGACAGTAAGGTTATATCTGATGCTTCTAGTTTAGTTTCAATGGTTTCATAACTTTTTTGTAGGGCTAACTTACCTAAATTTAACTTAATCGCAATTTCCCAGAGACTAACAATACTGACATAAACTTCAGGAGCAAAATCAATTTCCTCCCGAAGATTATTAGGCAAGTTAGGATCGTTTTCAGTTAACCAGATGAAAGTATGGGTGTCCAGAAGAAAAGATGTCATCACATATATTCCTGAAAATCTTCCAAAGACTGATCAAAGTCATCGGACAAAGGCAAGGTAAATGTACCTTGTAAAATTCCTGAACGACGTTTCCTAAGAGAAGATTTCTCTATAATAACATCTGATTGATAATTGGCCATCAAATATTCAGCATAGTGAAGCAGCTCTATTTTTAATAACTCTGGCATTGCTTCGACAGTTTCTAATATTTTTGTGTCTATATTCATAGGTTTGGGATATTTAATCTGAGCGAATTCTTACTAATTACTTATTCCTTAACCAATAAAACCACGGCATAAACTGCGATACCTTCTTCTCGTCCTACCGGTCCCAATTGTTCGTTAGTAGTGGCTTTAATTCCCACCTGTTCCGGATTAATATTGAGAGTTTCTGCTAACTTGGTTCGCATCGCACTAAGGTGGGATTTCATTTTCGGTTTTTCGGCGACAATTACCGAATCAATATTATTAATATGCCAACCTTTATCGATAATTAATTGATTAACTTGCTCTAATAATTTTAAACTATTCGCCCCTTGCCATTGCGGGTCTGTGGGGGGAAAATAATGACCGATATCGCCTAAACTAAGCGCCCCCAGCATGGCATCCATAATAGCGTGGGTTAAGACATCGGCATCACTATGACCCAATAAACCGACAGTATGGGCAATTTCTACTCCTCCTAAAATTAAAGGTCTTCCTGTTACCAATCGGTGGATATCGTAGCCGTTACCAATACGAATATTCATAGAGCAGTCCTCTTGGAGTTATATTAATTATCTTATCGCAAAAGGGAACGGGAAACGGGGAAATATTTATTTGTTTTTAATGGGTGCATCGTATTTTTGTCAATCAACTAAGTTAGTATTTTTAAAGGGAAACTCTCTGCTAAAGTCTGCCGTTACTTTCGATTTTATCACTCAATCCAAGCTTTTGGGGGGTTCTACCCCCCAAACCCCGGAGCGCATTAGTTTTTCGGTGGGATGCTTACAGGCAGCTGCTGATATATCTGTAATAATTTAAGAGTTACTGATAATTGCTGATTATCGGTATTTCTGCAAATGTGAGATGGCTCCTTTTTAATAGTAAAACGTAGGGTGCGTTAGACGGCAAAAATTGCTGCTTTGACTTGAAGGTAACAATCCGTCGTAACGCACCACCTATTATCAACTAAGTAGCCGGTTACAATTAAAGATAAAATACAAAGAACCAGAAGCCTATCCCACTATCTAAGAATTAATTGAGATTACTTACTAAATCCGTTTTTAATAGTAGCGTAACCCATGCGGGCGTTGGGTTTCATGCTTCAACCCAACCTACGTTCATCTTATATTTAATTCCACCCACCCACTTATAACTCGATCGCTGTTAAAATTGCGGTAGAATCGGGAGAGTAACTCCGAGTTTTTTCTTGGGGATAATCTCCTAACTTCTGACTATCCACTGCCGATTCCCCCAAAGGATAGCCATTTATTCTATCAGATTGAGAAGATATTAAGCATGATAACACTTGTGATTATGTTTTTCGCTGCCTTGCTGGCAGCTGCCGATTTTACTTACCAAGTTTTGATTCATTTTCCCGTACAAATCCTCAATTTTTTGGGGTCGTTGCTGTCCTATGGAGTGATTGGACTGATAATTTTCGTCCTAGTGTGGATTGTGGGTGACTGATTTCTTGGGGTAAAAAAATGAGAGAATTAGCCTTAGCCAATTCTCCCCAATTTAAGCAAACTTTTAGTTTTTACTATTCACTAGCCACTGCTTGGGGTTGTCCTTGCGGTTGGAATTGGAACAAGGAATAAACCACGTTACGACGGATATCAATCATCATTTCTAAAAACATCTCGTAGCCTTCCTGTTTATACTCAATTAGGGGGTCTTTTTGACCGTAACCGCGTAAACCAATCGACTCGCGTAAAGCTTCCATAGCTTGCAGGTGTTCGCGCCATAACATATCGATTTGTTGCAGGATAAAATAACGTTCGGCATCGCGCATTAAACCGGGGCGAATACTATCCACTTGACGTTCTTTAATTTCGTAAGCTTTGCGAACTTCTTCGTGGAGGAACATCTTGATATCATTAACACTCATATCCTCGATATCTTTAGCGGTAATATCTGCCAAGAGATAGACGAATTCCTGAGATTTACTAATCAGTTTTTCTAAATCCCATTCTTCCGCCGGCAGTTCGGGATTAATATAAGCCATGACGATTTCATCCATGGTTTTTTCGGCGTATTGCAGCACCTGTTCTTTTAAGTCCATCCCCTCCAAAACCCGACGACGTTCGGCATAAATAGCGCGCCGTTGATTATTCATCACCTCGTCGTATTCAAACACCTGTTTCCGGGCATCATAATAGAAGGTTTCCACTTTTCTTTGCGCTCCTTCCAAGGAACGAGTCAACATTCCCGATTCAATGGGCATATCTTCTTCCACCCGGAAGGCATCCATTAAACCCGCCACGCGGTTGCCCCCAAAAATCCGCAATAAATTGTCTTCTAGGCTTAAAAAGAAGCGTGTGGAACCGGGGTCGCCCTGTCTGCCCGCTCTGCCTCGCAATTGGTTGTCAATACGGCGGGATTCGTGGCGTTCCGTCCCGATAACGTGCAGTCCGCCTCTTTCTACTACTTCATCGTGTTCTTTGCCGGTGTAATCTTCATAACTTTTGCGAATTAATTTATAGACTTCCCGTAACTTTTGAATAACCTGGTCATCCGTGGGAGCTTTTTCGGCCGCAATAGCGATTTTTTCTTCTACTTCTAATTCCGGTAAACTTTGAGTTCCGTGGGTATCAACGGCAAATTTAACCGCTTCTTTCAGGGTATTTTCTACCTCTTTCGGTAACTCAGTGGGAAAAATTTCCGCCGAGGCGCGCCAGTTTTTTTTCTTTTTACCCGGAGCGAATCCTTGAGGTCGATTGCGTTCTCCTAAACTGGGTAAACTAAAGGCCAAATTGTCATCCTCGGGCATAACTAATTTGGGCATTAAATACTCGCGAATTTTCAATCGGGCCATATAGTCGGAGTTACCACCGAGGATGATATCGGTTCCCCGTCCTGCCATGTTTGTAGCAATTGTCACAGCGCCGGCCCGCCCTGCTTGGGCGACGATTTCCGATTCCCTTTCCACGTTTTCTGGGCGAGCATTAAGCAAGTTATGGGGAATCTTTCTTCCCTGTAATAAAAGCGAAAGCACTTCCGATTTTTCCACACTGGTAGTACCGACTAAAACCGGGCGGCCTTCTTCGTGCATTTGTTGACATTCTTCGGCGACGGCGTTCCATTTTGCCTGTTCATTTTTATAGACCACATCGGCTAAATCTTGCCGACGAGAAACGCGGTTGGTGGGGATAATTGTTACTTGCAGGTTATAGACTTTTTCTAGTTCCGTTTCTTCAGTTTTGGCCGTCCCGGTCATGCCGGATAATTTCGGATAGAGTAAGAAAAAGTTTTGATAGGTAATCGTGGCTAAGGTTTGGGTTTCCTGTTGAATTTCTACCCCTTCCTTAGCTTCCACTGCCTGATGTAAACCATCGCCCCAACGTCGCCCCGGTAATACCCGTCCCGTGAACTCATCAACAATAACAATTTCACCACTGCGGACGATATAGTTAACGTCTTTTTTCTGGAGTTCTTTGGCACGAATAGCGTTAGAAATATAGTGCGCCCAGGGATTTTCTTGGTCGTATAAATCGGTAACTTCTAATAGTTCTTCCGCTTTTTTAAAGCCTTCATCGGTCATTAAAACGTTACGGTCTTTTTCGTTAACTTCGTAGTCTCCCGGTCCGTCTTCTACTTTTTGGCGCACTAATTGCTCGGCGATTTCGGCGGCGAGAATATATTTTTCTGTGGGTCGATCGATCGCTCCTGATATAATTAATGGAGTTCTGGCCTCATCGATAAGAATGGAGTCCACTTCGTCGATAACGCAGTAGTTAAAGGGTCTTTGGACGACTTCCCCCATCACTGTAGCCATGTTATCGCGCAGATAATCAAAGCCGAGTTCGCTGTTAGTGGTGTAGGTGATGTCACAGGCATAATTTTTCTTTCTTTCTTCTGGACTCATACCGGCTTGAATTAGTCCCACACTTAACCCTAAAAAGCGATGTACCTGCCCCATCCATTCCGCGTCACGACGGGCGAGATAATCGTTGACGGTGACGACGTGAACCCCTTTTCCGGTCAATCCATTCAAATAAGCGGGGAGAGTGGCAACTAGGGTTTTTCCTTCCCCGGTTTTCATCTCGGCGATTTGTCCTTTGTGGAGTACCATTCCCCCCAATAACTGTACGTCAAAGTGACGCATCCCTAAGACTCGGATTCCCGCTTCCCGGACAATGGCGAAAGCTTCGGGGAGGATTTCCTCGAGAATCTCCTCTCTTTGCTCATAATTTCTCGCTTTGTCCAATCTTTCCTTAAATTCGCTGGTTTTGCTCCTTAATTCGTCATCGGATAGGTTTTTAATATCTTCTTCCAGCAGGTTGATTTCGGTGACGAGGGGCTGAAATTTTTTAATTTTGCGGGCGTTGGGGTCTCCGAGTAGGGCTTTTAACATAGCAGTTTTGATTCTCTCGCTTCGATTGGCTCTTGGTCTGTGGTGTTAACAATTGTATCACTCTGGTTGGGAGTGGAGAGTCATTTATCGGTGAAAAGGGACTATTGCCAGTGGGCAAAAATTAAGTTAGAGATGGTATCTTAGAGCTAAGAATATACTGATCTACTTTGATTCCCTAAAACCTTAAAAAACTTAGTATTGCCGACAAGGGAGGGTGAAACCATGACAGAAAGCCTTACCATGGCATCCCTCTACCAGAAACTCTCACAAATCGGACTTAAAAAAAATTATGTCCGAAAAAATGGCTTACCCAGTTGGTGGGATGATGAACTCAATGATAAACCCGTTGCGGTCCTAGAAGGAGCAGGTTATATCGCCAAAAACCTCAATCTTGACCTCTCATCTTTATTAACCCCTCAAGAAGAGGTCAAATTTAATAGACCTCCCCATACTAAATTTAAACAGCACAATAGCCAAAATAACCAACATCCCTATCTAGCGCAAGCTTTAGCGAGTCGGTTTGCTGAGTTAATTTCCTTGGGGGTTGAAGTTAATTATACCCCTTTACCTAAGGATGCTAAAACCATCAGGGAAGACATCTTAAGTGACCAGCCAAAGGTTGACTTGACCTCTCTTTTAGACTATTGTTGGTCTCAGGGAATAGCGGTAGGATACTTTGATCATTTTCCTAACAATACTAATAAATTTGCTGGATTAATTCAATGGCATTCCACTTCTCCTGTAATTATTCTTAGTTCAAAACATCAACAGTCGGCAAGACTCGCTTTTAACTTAGCACACGAATTAGGACATTTAGCATTAGCACATCTAAACAATGGGGTATTAGTTGATGAAGACATTAAATTTGATAATGATTGCGAAGAAAAAGAAGCTAATCAATTTGCCACTGAATTACTCTTAGGTGATTGTGATAACTGCCTTGGGGATGGGAAATTCCAAAATGCTGAAAAATTGAGGAAATATGTTCAAGAACATTTTATCTCTCATCATCCCGATATTGACATAGGTGCAATTATTCTGAACTATGGATGGCATAATAGGGACTACTTTGCTTTAGCCATGAAGACTTTAAAAGTATTAGAACCTAACCCAAATGGCAACAAGATTATTAATGAATATTTGGCCAATCAGTTAGACTGGGATAAATTTGATGACGAAACCTACGAGTATCTAGAAAAGGTGTTAGGAGTTTAATCTTGACTGGTTCTGTTTATTGTTTGGATAATGACATTATCCTAAAATTGGCCACCTGTGGTTTATTTGAGAAAACCCTCAATACCTTTGGAGTTGAGATTAATCAAGTTAAAATTCTTGAGACATTTCAATATAAATTTAAAAGGCAAGCGCAGCAAAAAAGAAAGAGAAACCCTGTTAAATATAACCTAGAAGACGCTTTATCTGTCGTTGAAACCTGCGATAAAATATCAATTAATAATATCAATCAGGAGGATTTTATTCAATTACAGAAAATTGAAGGAATAGACATAGGTGAGGCTATTCTCCTCAGTTATGTTAGCTACTTGAATAAACAAAATAATTTAAGCTATTTACTCACGGGAGATAAACGATGCTTAAAAAAAATAAATGTTCCTGAAACTAATCAGATTACTGGCTACCTTGAAGGTAAAATATGGTGTTTAGAACAATTAATTTTAAAAGATATTGAAATTTATGGATTTAATTGTATTCAAGAGAAAGTTTACCCCTTTAGAGATTGTGACACTAATCTTAAACTTATATTCGGTTATAGCAGAGAATCAGCAGAGCAGCAAGTCAGAAAACTGTTAGAAACTGAAATTAGGGAATTAAGCAAAGAAACGGGAAACTTACTTTATCCCTACCCTCAAGGATAGCAAAATTAGCTAAAATGAGATAATCGATAGGCGATAATCTTATCCCAACAACTTCACCAAAATATTAACAAGGATGGATAGTATTAACTAAAGATGTAAACATTGGTAGAAATATTTTAGAAGTTCAACAGATAGCCCGTTATCAGGCTCAAGTATTTGTTCTAGTTTCTGGTAATACTAAATCTGGTTATTAAAAACTGATTATTTATTCTACCTTTTGCCTCTCCTGATATGTAGCCTATATTCAACGGATTTAGTATTAATCTTCTCTCACCGGTGGCTTAACTAAAGGGGAAACCACCATATTTATTGATAATTATATCTATAGTTTCCATAATTGCGATCGATTCTCCCAAAATGGAGATAATTTGTTGATAATGTTCTAAGTCATCGTAGCTAAGGTGGCGACCTTTGCGGTCTTTTAGCCACTTCTGACACACTTGATAACCGCCGATATAAAAGTTCCAAATTTGCGGCGGAATCCCCGCAAAATACTGGTCAGAATTAATCGAAATTTGTTGTTTATTTTCGTCATATTTCACCTGTTCAACTAGATTAGAACCCGCCACAGGATAGCTACTAATTTCTTTTCCTGTCCCTTTCATCAGGTGTAACTGCACTAATCTGTCACCTTTTTTGACTAATTCCCAGAATAATTCTTTATCACTGGTGAGAGGAACACGAGGAAAGTCTATTTTTAAAAATTCGGCGTAACGTTGGCGATATTGGGGAGAGTGAAAGACGGCATAAATATAGTTAAAAATGTCTTCCGGTCCAAAGGTTTTCTTTTCGTCTCCTTTGCCATCACTGATAAATTCTAAGCCAAGTTTTGCGGAAAGTTCCTTAATAAATTCTGGCGCTAGATTGGGACGGCGACCATTTGGCGAGTTGGTTGGTTCTGTGTCAAATAGGGTTGGGGTATTGGTTGGATAAAGATAAAGGGGGAAAACATGAGAAGCTCTATCATGAGAACAATATTTTTTTTCTGATGCAAATTCTGAACACAACACATGGCAAAAGTCTAAATTTGTAATTTGACGAGTGGTAATAATTGCTAAGTTTTTATTAGTGATCAAATGTCCCATAACCTCGCCTCTAGGAGTACAATGAAACCCTCTAGATCTACCTGTATAATAGGTATATTTATACTCAAATGGACGATAGCTAATTTTAATGATATTTTTACGGTCAATACCAAAACGCACTAAGTCTTTTTGAGCGAGATCAACTTTCCAATCTCTTGTATCATCACCCAGTTCATATTTTATCCTTGCGTCTTTGATATCTAAAGATAAAAAAGAATTGACTTTATTCCACATATCATCAGCATCATTAGATAATGTAAAATGATCCCTAGCAGTAACTATTCCATCACTATTAACAGACATGAACTCATTAATTTTGGCAAAATTATCATACTCTATCTCTAAAATTTTTTCTTGTATTTTAAGTAAATAAAATGATGAATTAGGGAAGATTTCTATCCATTCAGTTGAACTAATATCATTTTCATCTAACCAATGATACTTACCCCCAACTAACTCCCTATTCTCTTTAACCTCTCTAACCCCCCACAAATCAGCATGATAAACCTTCGCTAAATCTTGCTGACTATCTTGATACTTGATAAAAAATGCAATCGCTACACCTTGCTGAATATCAAACACATTTTGATCGGGTGAACCGTCGGGACATATTTCTTTTTTCTTGCTATTCCCATGCAAATCTAAAACATAAATCTCATCAAAAGTCTGCATCAAATTTTGACGCATTCCCCGAAAAGTTGGGTTATCTAAATAACCATGATTTGTAATTAACGCCACAACTCCATAACCAGTTTCCGCTACCCGATACTGAGCAAAGCGAATAAACTTCACATAATCATCTAATAAACCTTTGGGGTTTCTCTCTCCCAATGGTTTCCCATCTAATTGATAATAATCCTTAACCAAATTCACAATCCAAGGATCAGTATTCATCGACTGATAGGAATAGGGTGGATTGCCTAAAATCACCATGACTGGCATTTCTTGCTTAACATCTTTTGCCGCGGCTGCTTCATCGCGAATACGATTTAAAAAACCGTCAGCAGGGGGAATTTGAAAAGCTTCCTGTAGGGTGTTGGTGAGATAGATTCCTAAGCGTTCATCGGCACTAAAATCATAGCCTAATTCCTGAAGTTGTAAACCTAACTTCATGTGTGCTACGGTGTAGGGAGCCATCAGTAACTCAAACCCAAAGAGACGCGGTAATAAATGTTTACTAACATAACTAGACCACATCCCTTTCTGTTGACGAAAACTCTCATAGATATAATCGATAACAGAGTGTAAAAAAGTGCCGGTTCCCACAGCAGGATCCAGAATTAAAACTTGGTGAACTTCCTGAGTTTCTTGGCTATTATTAGGATTTTTAATCGTAATTTTTTTGGCATCGGCCAAACCTTTAGGAATCTGAAACTTATTTTTCAGAATATAGTCCACACTGCGAACCATGTAAGAAACCACGGGTTCAGGAGTATAATAAACCCCCCTAGACTCACGCATTTTACTATCGTATTCGGCTAAAAAAGTCTCATAAAAGTGAACTACAGGGTCCTCCTTGCGGGTGCGTTTTCCAAAGCTGCCCAGAATCCCCTCCATGTCTGTTTGTTGTAAAATAGTGGCTAGAGTATCCACGGCCCAAGTAATCCGCTCATCTAATTCTGTACCAGCAATTTGATGAAAAATTCCCCGCAAAAAAGGGTTAGTTTTCGGTAGTCGAAATGCTGCCGTTTCCCTAGAAAAAGAACTGATTTGATCCGTATTACAGCGTGCCGCAAATAAACCATAACAAATTGTTTGTGCATACATATCGGCAAACTGCGCTTCGTTGAGATCACTAATTAAAACTCGTTGAAAAGATTGCAATTGTTGCCGCAGCATTCCCCCGCAATCTTGATCTTTTAAAGCTTGTGCGATCGCATCCCGAATTAACTGCGCTAAAGCGGCCATTTTTTTCGCTAATTCTCGCGGTGTTGTTATCTGAATAACTTTCGAGAGAAAAAATTGACAGAACATTTGTTCTACTTGTAAAATACCCTGGGAATCAGGGCTCTTCGGGAATTGCTATGCAAATAACTAACTGAAAATAAAATTAGATGAGAGAACCTACGCTCAAAAGTAGCTGAAATTCATATAGGGAACGACTTAAGGCACAAACAAA
>VYLC01000161.1_pt1 | contig 20740 bp, 23 predicted proteins | sample 5109531 | NCBI WGS metagenome assembly VYLC01 (sample SAMN12291787, study PRJNA351875) | freshwater metagenome | isolation source: freshwater lake | place: USA: Michigan, Gull Lake | collected 2013-08-08
AGATTAGTTATTGTGACTAACTCTTTTGGTTAGAGAAAGATAAACTTGAGAATCTTCGGTCAAATTTATTGACTCAAAATCCGCTGTACTTAATTTAAATGAATCAACCCTACCTGCTACCCTGATAAGGGGGGTGTTTGACAACTTTTAACACCTACTTACTTATACTTATAATGAATCAACCTAACGAAATTCAAAGGCAGCAACATCAGAGATTTACAGAGATTTTTAATCAGGGAAAACAGCGTTATATTCAAGCTGTCGGCAATAGCAAAAGCTATCTTTCCAGTGTCAAAGGAAAAGATTATTTATCAGACGAAGAAAGAGAAGAAGCGAAACAATTACTCAAACAAATATTTCAAACCCCAACAACCCAACTTAATCAGCGTGATTCAGACATGGCTAGAGGAAATAGAGGTGTAGATGAACTAAAAAGTTAGTCAATAGTGGGTAAAATGTTTGTGTATAGGACATTTTTTCCCCATGACTAAACCCTTAGACTCCCTGAAACAGCCCAATCCCTCGGAAAAAACAGCCCCTAGAGATGATTGGTTAGATAGCGAACTATCTCGTTTAGAAGATTATGAACCTTACGATTGGGGAGAAATAGATCCCTTAATGTTAGGCAAACCCGTACAATATGTTTCTAGTATTGGCTTAGTTGTCGAGGGTGGCAAAGATTAATGTCCGATCCGATAGTTGTTGGAGATGTGGTGATCGCCAGATTCCCGACGCAAAACCCCCGAGGCAGAGAACAGGAAGGAATTCGTCCCGCTTTAGTTATTGGAGTTCCTCAAAAGTTGGGCATTCCTCGTTTTCCTCTGATTATAGTTGCTCCCATGACTAGCGATCGCAACCAAATTTGGGCAGCTGCTTCACCCACTTTATCGAAAATTTGGGTTAAAACCCCGTCCTTTGAGGACGGCTTTAAGCTAAAATGGAAAAAGCGATAACCAAGCTAAAAACTGAACCTTGACAACAGATAGTAGGGGGTTTCGCCCTAAAAAAGTGGCGTGGTGAGGAATCGCCGTCCGTTTTACGGCGGCGAGGATGTCAAATCCCCAATTGGCGACTGGTGAAGCTGGCTTACCCCAAAATTCTATTATTCTTTTAGATCAGGTACGAGCGATCGACTCAAATAGGATAGTACGCTATTTGGGATCTCTTTCAAGCGATCGATACAGAAGAATTTTCAATAGCCTTCAAACTATGTTGCTTCCTTAACAACAAATTCATCGAACCCGACAACCCTGCCACCGAAATTTACCTATTCAGGTATTAGATACCCTAGCTTATCCATCTGCCAACCTAACTGAGTTGGCTGCTGATAAACCTTTTTTAAAGTGTTAATATCCCGGCTAGAAATCGGGGCAATATCTCTAGTTTGAGCGAAATACATCACATCCGTCTCTAGGGGACTATGACCCCAAATTCCCAAAGCGTGACCTAATTCGTGCCGCGCTGCGGCTAAGGCCGACCGATCGGCTAAATTAGGACTAATCTGGATACTCATCCGATGAGTTAGGCGATTTTCCTTGACAAAAATCTCGTATTGTGTTATGGCAGAACGCACCCGGGGCAGTTCTAACTTACCCGTTTCGGCATTAAAACGGACTCCCGACGGCGGTAACTCCTGTTTAATGAGGATATCGGCCAATTCTGCCCGATTTACCAACTCGATCGGCAAATACTGCCCCCATTCAGCGATCGCCTGTTGTACCAAACTCAGCCAAGAACTGCGATCGCTTTGAACATAAATCTTCACGGGAAATTGCGACCAAATCAACGCTCCCACGGGACTGATTTCCACAGCATCAAAATAATCCCCAGGTTGGTTTTGCTCTTGCCATTGGGCTAAATTAGCGGGTAAAGGATGGGTTTTTAACTCCGGTAGCGATCGACTGTCGGCGATCAAAGAATAGGAAAACAGCAAAAGACTCGCCAAGGCTGCGAGTCCTAGAAAAGAGAACCGACCTCTCAGCATTTAGCGATTTAACCAGCCGGCGCTCAGTACAATAGTTAGGGTGATAAATACCGTCCCCAACGCCCAAGTCACCTGATTTAAGGTTTTTTCCGCCGTTTTTGCGCTGGTAAAAATCTGTGATTGGCCGCCAATACCGCCAATACCATCCCCTTTGGGACTGTGTAATAACACCAAAATCGCCAGAAAGGCCGCCGCCAGCGCCCAAATAATCTGTACTACCAGCACCACTGTCATGATCATTACTCTCTATTTTCCATTACAAAGTATAGCAGTTATCAAGCAGTCAGCTTTGAATTAGTTATCAACTAGGGTCCTCTTCATCCTCTATATCCTCAACTGTTAGTGGTGCTTGGGCGCTATGGCGAACATATAACACATAAACCGTACTATCTCTAATTGTAAAAAGCACTCGATAGACATTTTTACCTTTCCCATAAAAAAGTTGTCGGACTTCTTTGGGTAGAAAAATCCTCTGTTCGAGCGCTAAAGCACAACGAGTTGGTTTCTCTTGCAGAGTCGCAATAGCATTCATTAATCCTCGAAACCAACGGTCAGCAAACTCAGCATTATAAACTCGATACCAGCGATAGGCTTTTTCGATCTGTGCCGTGGCAGTTGCGGTAATTTCAACCTGAAATACCATATTTTTCGGCCATTTCTTGGGCAAAATCGGCAAGAGGACGGGTTTTACCAGAGTTGATCTCCTCAAAACCTTGCTGAATCCCCTCGATGCTCTCTAAATACTCCATCAGTTGTCTGAGCTTACTAGGATCGATTTGATCGAGAAAAGTCACCAGCACTTGTGAGCGATCGCTAATATCATTGGGTAACTCGGTTAGGTGTATTTGTCCATCTCGATAAACACCTTCGATGGTTTTCAGCATAAAATTCCCCTTTATTGACTTTTTACCTGTTAAAGCGAGATTCGGACGGGAGTGCGACTGGCTTTAATTTCCACCTCGGCCGGTTTAATCAGCGATCGCCCAGTCATTTCTACTGGGACGGGAATTTGGAGAATTTCGAGGATAGTGGGGGCAATATCGGCTAAACGACCATCATCCCGCAGCTGCACATCGCCACCGTGGCCCGGTATTTTTCTCCCTTCCCCTTCAATTAAAATTAAAGGAACGGGATTAGTCGTGTGGGCCGTCCAAGGATTACCCGACTCATCCACCATCGTTTCAGCGTTACCGTGGTCCGCGGTGATTAACACTGTTCCCCCCAATTTATTGACGCTACTTAACAACTTAGCCAAGCATAGATCCACCGTTTCCACTGCTTTCATTGCCGCGTCTAAAATGCCCGTATGACCCACCATATCGGGGTTAGCGTAATTGACCACCACGAGACTATAGATCCCCTGTTCAATCGCCGCAGAGACCGCTGCTGTCACCGCGGCTGCCGACATGGCCGGAGCTTGGTCATAGGTGGCGACTTTCGGACTAGGAATTAATTCGCGCACTTCTCCCTCAAAGGGTTTTTCTAACCCCCCATTAAAAAAGTAGGTGACGTGGGGATATTTTTCGGTTTCTGCACAACGAAATTGTTTTAATCCCTGTTGAGCGATCACCTGTCCTAAGATATTATTTAAATTCTGGGGAGCAAAGGCCACATCTACCGGTAATTTCGGATCGTATTGGGTGAAAGTGACAAAACTAAGCGGAGAAATTAAATCTCGATCGAAATCTTCAAAATCGGGCATAGTCAGGGCATAACATAACTGTCTAGCTCGATCGGGACGGAAATTATAGAATATCACCCCATCGCCCGCTTCGATCGCCCCCGGTGCAATCCTAGTGGGGAGAATAAATTCATCGGTAATATTTTGGTCATAAAATGCTTGTAATACTTCCGTGATCGATCGCCCGTCAATACCTTGATCACTGGTCATAACGTTATAAGCTTTTTCGACCCGATCCCAACGGTGATCCCGATCCATGGCATAATAACGCCCACTGAGAGTCACCATGCGACCGAGACTGATTTTATTAATATGTTCTTGAATCCGTTTAATAGCGAGCATCCCGTCGGTGACATTGGTATCGCGACCATCGGTGATGACATGAATGCAGACATCGCTAATCCCTTGCACTTTCGCTAAGTCTAATAATCCCAGTAAGTGAGCGAGATGGGAATGGACTCCCCCCTCAGAACATAAACCAATTAGGTGTAATTTGCTTTTTTTGGGGCGAATCTCCCCGCAGAGTTTTAATAAAGCCTGATTTTGTTGAATCGAACCATCTTCGATCGCATCGGAAATTCGTACTAATTCTTGTGGTACAACTCGCCCCGCTCCGATATTCAGGTGGCCAACTTCCGAGTTGCCCATCTGTCCTTCTGGTAGGCCTACATCCTTAGCGGAGGTGCGGATTAAGGTGTGGGGATACACTTCCCAGAGACTATCCATAATCGGGGTTTTCGCCATTGCGATCGCATTATCCGACCTTTGCGGGCGATAACCCCAACCATCAAGGATAACCAGCACGACTGGGGATATAGGTGCGTGGGTCATGATATACAGTCCTAAATCAAGAGTGGATTTCCATGCACTAAGATAATATCATCGAAACTTCCATTGATCACCGATGTGGAGGCGATCGACCCCCTAATGTCAGCAAATGATGGGTATGTCTCAAAAAAACGAAACAACTGCTTTAATAATCGCTCTTTTAGCCACTGCGAGCATTTTAGGTGGGGGTTACTTCTGGCTGCAAAGTCAATGTGCCGCGGGTCAAGAATTCTTTCTCTGTGGCAGCGGCAAAAGTCCGCAAAAACCCCCAACATCGGGAAGCACCTCCTCTCCCTTACCTCCTCCCCCCTCACCCCAGGGAGTGGTCAGTTTTGCCCCACCGACTTCTATTCCCAGTGGCACGACAATTCGCATTAACGGCGCTACCAGTATGGTACAGATTAATCAAGCCTTAAAAGCCGCTTTAACTGCCAAATTTCAGGGGGTAGAGGTCTTGACAAATGCTCAAGGATCTGATACAGGATTAGAGGAAGTAGCCCGGGGGGCGATCGATATTGCGGCGGTGTCACGACCTTTAACCGAGTCGGAACGCTCTCAGGGACTGGCTTCTAGTCCGATCTTTCGAGATGCGATCGCTATTGTGGTGGGAGTAAAAAACCCCTTTGCGGGAGGGTTAACCACTGCCCAAGTTAAAGATATTTTTACCGGAAAAATCACTTCTTGGTCGGAGGTGGGCGGTTCTACTGCTACTATTCAAGTGATTAATCGTCCTCCCATTAGTGGCACTTATCAAAGTTTTCGTCAGGAAGTCCTGCAAGGGGCAGAATTTGGTACAGGAACTAATTTTCAAATGATGGTGAGGGATGCCACCACCCCAATTTTGCGAGTTTTGGGACTGAATGGCATTAGTTACGCCACCTATAGCCAAATTGCCAACCAAACAACCGTCAGGGCGCTCGCTATTGAGGGAATTTTACCCAGTGAACCTAATTATCCCTGGCAGCGTACCCTTTACTACGTTTACAAAGAACCTGCTAGTGAAGCGGTCAAAGCTTTTATGGGTTTTGTGACCTCTAGTGGTGGTCAAGAAGCGATTTTTCGGGCCAATGAAGACCTACAAAAGTAGTTAGCGAGAATATACGAAAATCTGGGAAATTTTACGTCTTGCATGACTAGGGTGAGCATTGCCTATTTTACCGTGGAGACGGGGAGGCATTGAGAATGGTTAGCTGAACACCATTATCTTTTTCATAAACGATCGCCACGGGAATGGTCAACCTGGAATCTTTTTTCGGTAAGGAGGGGAAAATATAGGCATAACCGTCTTGTTTGAGGAGAAGTCGCCAAACTCTGGGTTTGTTAGAATTGCTCAGGTCGGTGAGTTCTTGACCGAGGAGGAGATCGTAGGCTTTGCGATCGCCGATGATCCGCAAGTCAGTTGGGTTATCGAGGGGGTTATCGAGTTTGCGTCCTAAAGCGGCATTTTTGGACATCAGAAGGGTGACGACGGGCAGTGAAGAGGTTTCGTTGACGGCATCTTTCCAAGCATCCGCTTGTGCTTGCCAACGGGCCAGCCAAAAGAGGGCGGTGAGGATAAAGAGGACGATAATTAGCTCATTCAGCAGAGAGGCGAAAAAGTTAAGAATCTTTGTCTGGGCTTCATTGAAAGTAAAGGGCAATCTTCGCAGGTATTTACTGCCCCATTTTTGGCCCCAGTGCAGGGTGACGAGAATAGCTAAGACTGTCACACCCAAAACGAGAATGGTTCTCAGGAAGGCGAGGGGTTCCCCGAAAAAGGTTTGGAAGGCGGCAAGATAAAAGGATTCGCCTGGCAGGTTAAGGGTAGTGACTTCGAGTTGAAAAAAACTGAAGTAAGTCCAGCGATAAGTCCATCCGGTAAAGTACAGGCCGGCGGCTAACAAAGCCAGCACACCGAGGAGTTTGCCGAGGGGATTGTATTCGGGGGTGGTCTGGGGTTCAGCCATGACAAACAGCCTAGTTGTGAGCGGAGAAAAGAGGTGTTAGGATTCTATCATTTCTTATTGATCTGGATATAGAGGGGTTAATCCGGTGAAGAAGACTATTTTGCAGGGGAGTATTTTCGCTTTGCTGTGGCTGGGGGTGGCGAGTGAGGGGCATTGGGCCGGGTGGCAGGGTTCCGCGCGGAGTCAGGGAACAGTTTTAGAAGTGGCGGTGCCGGATAAGGCGACGGTGACGAGGAAACAGGGGGCTTCTCTGACGGGTCAATTAACAGCTTTTAATCAAACAAGTTTGACGCTTTCGGCTGAGGGTTATTCGGAAAAGGTTCCGTTGACACAAGTTAAGGCGATCGCTTTTGAGGGTGATGTCTGGAGTACAGGAAAACCTCTGCCGACTAAGTTCCGAGGAAATAAAATATTGCCAGATTTGCCCATTCCGGCCTTGAAGCTGGGAAATCCTCCCAGACAAGCGACGATCGCTCTAGCCACGATGAGTCCTCAAGGGCGAGAACGATTGTTAGAAGACACCCAGAATGGGAGCATCTCACCTTTGTAACCCCTAAATCAGGTTTTTATGTCAAGCTATTTTGAAAGCCTTGCTAGAAACCAGTTTTATGGATAAGTATAATTACTCACTTGCATAAATGATTTACATTGGAGAGATCGAGTAAATTGCCATTGAGTTTAAAAATCGCTGAGTTTGTTCTATGTTGCCTCTGAAACCGATCGCTCTTATCTCTGTTGCTACTGGTTTAGCCGTCATGGCTTTTGCGGGATGTACCGCTAATAATACCCCCAAAACGGAGAAGAATGGGGGTTTTAGCTCGCCATCTCTGCAAGGGCAATTGAAGGGGATCGATCCTCAATTAGTGGCGCAAAAACAACCCAAAGTGGCTTTGGTGATTGGCAATGCGAACTATGAGGAAGGCGCATTATCTAATCCTGTCAATGATGCAACGGATATGGCGAAGGCGTTACGGGAGTTGGGTTTTGAGGTGACGTTGTGGCAAAATCAGGATTTGCGATCGATGGAGAATGAGATCGCTGTTTTTAGCCAACAGTTGCGGAAAGGGGGCGTGGGTGTCTTTTATTATGCGGGACATGGGGCACAGGTAGAAGGGGAGAATTATTTAATTCCCCTCAAGGCACAACTCCTGAATGAGAAAGATGCCCGTTATGAGGCGGTCGCATTGGGTAAGGTGCTGAATGCAATGGAAGAAGCGAGAAATCAGGTCAATATTATTATTATTGATGCCTGTCGGGATAATCCGTTTTATCGGCGGTGGCGATCGAGTCGTCGGGGTAGCAATGTTCGGGGATTGACGGCTGTTTCTCCTCCCAGTGGCATTATTATTGCCTACGCGACGAGGGAAGGAAATACGGCGGCAGATGGGGTAGGACAGCGCAATTCTCCCTTTACGTCGGCATTACTGGAAAATATCAAGAAACCTAATATAGATGTGCAGTTGATGTTTCGGCGGGTCAGCACATCAGTTAAGGAAAAAACAAACGCAGTCCAACAACCTTGGACAGAAGGGAATTTAGAAGGGGATGAGTTTTATCTCAATCCACAGCAAACTGTTGTAGTATCGCCTCCTCCGTTCAGTCCTCCCCCTGTTACCCCATCGCCCGTGGTCACGCCACAACCAACACCACCCACCCAACCACGATCGACCCTCATCTCCTCAACCACCGGCGTGGACTATACAACGCTACGAGAACTCCTACAACAAAAGAAATGGAAAGAGGCGGATCAAAAAACCTCGGATTTAATGCTAGCTGCTGCTAATCGACAACAAGAAAGATATCTAGATGAAGAATCAATCAACAAATTTGCCTGTGAGGATTTGCGAATGTTGAATCAAGAATGGTTAAAAGCTTCTGGGGGAAAGTTTGGCTTTTCTGTGCAATTGCGGATTTATAAGCAGACAGGGAATACCCCTGGAAGCTTTGATGGGGAAACCTATAAACGTTTTGGAGACGCAGTGGGCTGGCGAAAGAACGGTGAATGGCAAGATTATTATAAACAGTTAATCTGGGCACCATCGATGGCACCTCAGGGACACCTCCCCATTTTAGTGAATAGTGGATTTTATGCGTCAGGCTGGGAAAGAATGTGGGGTGGGGTGTGGGCCGGAGGGGTATACGACTCTCTTCTCGCACTGCGGCTTGTAAATTGTAGCATATAAAGCGTTTCGCAGTTTTTTCAAACTCCGACATTTGAGGTTTTATTACGAGATTATTAGGTTTTCTGCGATTCGATACCTGTCACCGTTACCCCAGGAGGGTAAATGCCATTTTCCCCTACATAATCTATGGTTTATAATTACGATAGATATTAACCAGCGCAAGTTAGGAGTAAATACTTGTCAAAAAAGAAATTTCGTAAATCTGTTGAAAGCATTCGTTATCAAATTCTGAACCATCATCAAAAAATTGCCAATGAGAAACAAAAAGAATCCCCCGATAAAAACTTAATTAATTACTGGGAAAGAGAAATTAAAGGTTTAGAAAAAAGTTTATCTAGAGCAGAAAAGCGATTAAACAGAGGAAAATAAGCAATGATTTCAAACACTGAAAAACCCTTGAAAGTCAACTCTACCTTGGCCACTCTATTATCTGAATTAGGTGAAGAATGCGAGGCGGTTTTATTCTTACTAAGTCAGCTTAAATTACCAAGCCTAACTGATGACCAAAAAGGGGATATTTTGGCAGAATTAATAGGCTCAATTACTCACTTGCACGTTCATACCGAAAATTTATCTGATTTAATTGGGGATGAAATTTTAGCTTTGCCAGATGATCAATAATGTTATGATGATTCTTTGTTCTCTGGTTCAGTAGTAGTAGTAGGTTGGGTTGAGGCACGAAACCCAACACAAAGCCTATAATTGTTGGGTTTCACTCTGTTCAACCCAACCTACACAACTTATCAAGTCAAACAAATTCGTAATCTAATTTTAAAATATAAATTAGGAGGCAAAGATGAAAATTCGCTATGAATTAATTATTTATTGGAGTGAGGAAGATCAATCTTTTATTGTTGAAGTTCCAGAATTAGCAGGATGTATGGCAGATGGAGAAACCTATCAAGAAGCTGTACAAAATGCTGAACTTGTTATTCAAGAATGGATTGAAACTGCAAAACAACTAGAACGAGTCATTCCTGAACCAAAAGGACGACTATTATTTACCTAATGATGAAGTTTCTCTCGCTGCGACTTGTAAGTTATAGCATATAAGGTGTGTCGGAGTTTTTTCAAACTGCGACATTTGAGGTTTTCTTACGAAATTATTAGGGTTTTTGCGATTGTGATAATATTAATGTTATAATGATGCAGAAAAGCAAATATTGTATATAGCGGTTCTCGCATCTGCGAGGCACACTTTAACCTTTGTTGATTAAGCTTTTCAGGATTGAGAATGTACCTCTTGTGAACAGGAAACGCTATATACAAAAAATGAAATACCAAATTGCTATTTATCGGTCTGAAGAAGGGATAAGCGTTTGCGTACCTGCTTTACCTGGTTGTTGGTCTGAGGGTGATACAGAAGAAGAAGCATTCCTTAATATTCAAGATGCTATTGAGGATTATTTAGCAGCATTAAAAGATAGATTGCATGGTGTCGAAATAAGAGAAATTGAAGTAACTGCTAATAAGTTTTGATATGCCTAAACTTGCTGGTATCAATCATCTTAAAGCAGTACGCGCTTTAGAAAAAGCGGGATTTAACATAATACGTCAGAGTAAACATATCGTGATGAGTGATGGAATACGTCAAGTAACCATTCCTCGAAATAACCCCATCAAAGCTTTTACGGTTCTTCGGTTTGTGTTATGCAATGGACGGGAGTTATAAGGGATGAAACCCTTATATAGAAAGACATTGCTTCGATTTTTGCCAATTGTTTTCAATCTAGAACGAGCTAATCACAATGGGTGGGATAATTCAAGATGCTGGTTTAACTATTGAAGAGTTCCGTAAATTACTCTAAATATACCTTAAATCAATGAATACCCCGATGAAGAAAGATTTATTATAAAAACTTCCGCCATCCCCTCACAAGACATTGAGAGAATTATCCAGAGAAAAGCACAATTTAAACAAAATCCAGAACTTCATACTTATCAAGGAGAAATAAACAATATTGATTACTGGAAAAGAGAAATTAAAGGTTTAGAAAAAAGTTTATCTAGAGCAGAAAAGTGATTAAACAGAGGAAAATAAGCGATGATTTCAAACATTGAAAAACCCTGAAAAGTCAAGCCCACCTTAGCCACCTTATTATCTGAATTAGGTGAAGAATGCGAGACGGTTTTATTCTTACTAAGTCAACTTAAATTATCAAACCTAACTGATGACCAAAAGGGAGATATTTGGGCAGAATTAACAGGTTCAATTACTCATTCGCACGTTCATACCGAAAATTTACCTGATTTAATTGGGGATGAAATTTTAGCTTTGCCAGATGAGAAATGATCGAACTCCATTCATTTCAATGGTTAAAAAATCATGGAGAATAACAAAAATGAATGACTTTGAAAACAGCCACAGAAATTCAATAAAAATCTGCAAAAATTGGTGAAATTGCTGCTAGAGGAGGACAGCGTTACCTCGAAGCTGGAGGCGCTCCCACCCGCTGCCCTAGCGGTAGAAAAAATGATGATTATTTAGGGCTTGCTGAATAAATCTAAAAACCTTGTTGGATAATATCTTTAGGCTTTTTTGAAATCAAAAAGTGCCATTTCTTGGAGTGGTCGGGGGGAAAATTCCGGGACTTTTTCTGACCACCTCAAAATCGGTAAAACCCCACACCCTACACCCCACACCCCACACCCTGCCCCCACGAAAAACTTTTTGCCGCAAACCCTATATACAAAGTCAGCATTCATGAGGGGAACCCCGGGGCGCATTACTTCGCCCCTTTAAAAGCCGCCCCGTCCCATCGCGCTAAAAGCGAGGGTCTTCACCCCGACATTTGAGATAAAATAAGGACGCTGCCACTTGCGTCCTCAAGGTATCTGGAAAAGGCTTTTTTCCTAGACTTTCCGAGAGTAGTATTCCACTACTAACAGTTCATTAATCGAGAGGGCAATCCATTCTCTTTCCACAACGCCATTAACTTTACCCACAAGGGTATTTTTGTCAAATTCCAAATGACTCGGCAGGTTGGCTAAACCGGGGTATTCCATATTTCTTTTGACTAGATCCTGGGAACGCTCTTGATTTCTGACTCCAATCACATCACCTGGACGGCACTGATAACTGGCAATATCCACAACTCTACCGTTAACGGTGACGTGACCGTGATTGACTAATTGTCGCGCCCCCGGAATTGTCCCAGCCATACCGAGACGGAAAACGGTATTATCCAGACGCATTTCTAAGAGTTGCAGCAGCACTTGACCAGTGGAACCAGTAGCCCGGCGAGCTTTGCGGACATAGCGAATTAATTGTTTCTCGCTGACACCGTAGTTAAAACGCAGTTTTTGTTTTTCTTCTAGACGAATGGCATATTCTGAACGTTTTTTGCGGGCCTGGCCATGTTGCCCGGGTGCATAGGCACGACGGGCACTTTTACGGGTTAAGCCTGGTAATTCCCCTAAACGACGCACAACGCGCAAGCGCGGTCCTCTATAACGAGACATACAGACAGTCTGCTCCTATTTAAATTTATCCCAAAACTATTATCGTAGCACAAATTAAGTAATTTAGTTGGGGTGTGGGGAGAGGGGAGAACGGAGTGGGGAGAAAAAAGCTGATCACTGATTCAGGCCTGATGGCAGGTGATGTATTTTTTTCGTTAAAGATGAGGCTAATCTCTGCCATCTTAGGGCATACTGTGAGTGTAACTAAGCACTATATTACTCAGGTTGCTTTCCCACTCCTTCCCTAGCTGAATCTCTATCTTGGAGAAGCCATAGTCATGATCGAAATGAAAGTCGCTGGAATTGCCCTAGACGCTATCACTCGCAGTCCCATTGTACTGCTCAAGGATGGTTCCGAGCGTCGCGCTCTACCTATCTACATCGGACAAGATCAGGCTAAGGCCATTATGACCGTCCTCGAACAACAAAAACCCCCTCGTCCCCTCACCCACGATTTGATCGCTAATATTTTTAAAGTTTGGGACATGGATTTAGAAAAGATTATCATCCATTCTCTCCAAGATAATACCTTTTATGCTGTTCTCTGTCTCCAGCGCGGCGAAGTCAAAAAAGAAATCGATTGTCGTCCCAGTGATGCGATCGCTATTGCTCTGCGTACCAACAGTCCTGTCTGGGTAATGGAAGAAGTGATCGCTTCTGCTTCTATCCCTGTCGATCGTGACGCGGATGAAGAGGAACGTCAAGCTTTTCGCAATTTCGTCTCCAATCTTAGCCCCTCAGACCTGATCCAACGTCGCGGTGATTTTAGTGATCAGTGAAATTTCAGTCGGCAGCTTTATTCTCCCCACACTCCACACCCCACACCCCAATACCTTCTAACTGATAACTGATAACAAGGGCCGAATCTAAGACCTAATTGGTTAAGCTAAAAGCTTTGATGTGCTTAGTTTATAACCTTCTTTTTAGGTAGGAGAATTGTCAGATTCTGTCTTTTGCACGAGTGCCTGTTGCCTCTTGCCTTCAAAAGCTGACAACTGATAACTGATAACTGATAACTGATCACTGATCACTGAATCAATGCGTTATCGACGATTTGGCCGTACTAATTGGCAATTTTCGCTGTTTTCCCTGGGGACAATGCGCTGTTTGTCCTCAGAGTCGGTGTTTACCGCAACAGTTGATCGCGCCCTAGAATTGGGGATTAATCACCTAGAAACAGCCAGAGGTTACGGTAATAGCGAAGTTTTTCTCGGTCGCTACCTGCAGCGTCAAGGGGTGCGGGAGCAAGTTTATCTGACTACGAAATTGGTCCCCACTCCCGATCGCCAAACTATGGAAAAAGCGATCGCCGAATCCCTAGAACGATTACAATTAAATTACCTGGATTGTCTAGCAATTCACGGTATTAACACCTGCGAGCATTTAAACTGGATTAAAGACCCGCAAGGCTGCATGAAAGCCGTTTTTATGGCCCAAGAAGCTGGAAAAATCGGTCATATTGGCTTTTCTACCCATGCACCCCTAGAAATTATTCTGGAGACGATCAATACAGATTTCTTCGCTTTTGTCAATATCCATTACTATTTTTTTTGGCAAAGACAGCAACCGGCGATCGCTTTAGCCCAAGCAAAGGACATGGGTGTGTTTATCATTTCCCCTGCTGATAAGGGAGGTGGTCTCCACAGACCTCCCAAGAAGCTAGAGGAATTATGCGCTCCTTTTTCACCCCTAGAGCTAAATTATCGCTTTTTATTGAGCGATCCGCGCATTAATACCCTCAGCGTCGGGGCAGCGATACCGGAGGAATTAGAGGCAATTATTAACGTATGCGAAGGAGATCAGCCCCTAGATGCGGCAGAAATTGCCGTTTTTAAGCGTTTAGAGACACATTTAACCGATAAATTGGCTACAGATTTATGTAGCCAATGTTATCAATGTTTACCCTGTCCCGAAAATATTAATATCCCTGAAGTGTTGAGACTGCGGAATCTGGCAGTAGCTTACGAAATGACCGATTTTGGCCAGTATCGCTATCGAATGCTGGAAAATGCCGGTCATTGGTTCCCCGGACGCAAAGCGAATAATTGTACTGAATGCGGTGATTGTTTACCTCGCTGCCCGGAAAAATTGCCGATTCCCCAGCTGCTATTTAATACACACGAACTACTTAAGGGACCAGCGCAACGGAGATTGTGGTCATCTTAGGACGAAACCCTGAAAAATTTTTTTTGGGGATCGTCAAAGTGTAAAAACTATCTTAAGATTAACAGGTAAGAGAATTAACTTTCTTGAATTTAAAGAGACAAAAAACAAGAAATAGATTAAGGAGTAAAGGATATGGCACTCGTCCCCATGCGGTTATTGTTGGATCACGCGGCTGAGAACGGATATGGCATCCCCGCTTTTAACGTAAATAATATGGAGCAGATCCAAGCGATCATGCAAGCGGCGGCAGCCACCGATAGCCCCGTTATCCTGCAAGCTTCTCGCGGTGCGCGCAAATATGCAGGGGAAAACTTCCTGCGTCACTTGATCACCGCCGCGGTGGAAACCTATCCTCATATCCCCATCGTGATGCACCAAGATCACGGTAATGAACCCGCCACCTGCTACTCGGCCATCCGTAACGGTTTCACCAGTGTCATGATGGATGGTTCCTTAGAAGCGGATGCCAAAACTCCCGCCACCTACGAGTACAACGTTAACGTTACTGCTGAAGTAGTAAAAGTTGCTCACTCGATCGGTGCTAGTGTGGAAGGGGAACTCGGTTGTTTAGGTTCCTTAGAAACCGGTAAAGGAGAAGCGGAAGATGGACACGGTTTTGAAGGGGAATTAGATCACTCGATGCTGTTAACTGATCCCGATGAAGCGGTGGATTTCGTCGAAAGAACCCAAGTAGATGCTTTAGCAGTAGCGATTGGTACTAGCCACGGTGCTTACAAATTTACCCGCAAACCCACTGGCGAAATTCTTGCTATTAGCCGCATTGAAGAAATTCACAGCCGCTTACCCAATACTCACTTGGTTATGCACGGTTCTTCCTCGGTTCCCGAAGATCTCCTCGAATTAATCAACCAATTCGGTGGCGCTATCCCTGAAACCTACGGTGTACCCGTGGAAGAAATCCAAAAAGGCATCAAGAGTGGTGTGCGTAAAATCAATATCGACACCGACTGCCGTTTAGCAATTACCGCCGCAGTTCGGGAAGCACTTTTCAGCAACCCGAAAGAGTTTGATCCCCGTTTCTTCTTGAAACCCTCGATCACCTATATGCAGAAAGTTTGTGCCGATCGCTATCAACAATTTAGTACCGCCGGTAACGCCAGCAAAATCAAACAAATGTCCCTTGATGATTACGCAGCCAAATATGCTAAAGGGCAATTAACCCAAGTCAGCAAAAAAGTTGTGGCTGTCTAGTAGCTGAACAATTAAGCGATCGCTTAATGGCACCGATCTAGTAGAATTTTTTGGGGTAGTTAACCATAACTACCCTCTTTTTTTATGGGAATCCCTTGAAGGGAAAGAGTTGCCAGATAAGAATCGATTTCAGAGAAAAGACTATACTGAAAATAATCAGCAGATCAGCACTTGATTTATAAGAGAAGCAAGATGAGAAAAAAATCGTTGTGGGTGGGATTATTGGTGGGATTTTGGTTTTGTCTAACTTGGATGGCATGGACACCCACAGCAGCCGCCTTTAGCGAAGAACAAAAATTACTACTGCAATCTTGGCGATTAGTCAACCAATCTTATTATGATGACACATTTAATCATCAAAACTGGTGGCAGGTGCGGGAACAATTCATCAAAAAACCCCTCAACGATCGGACGGCGGCCTACAATGCGATCGAACAGATGTTAGCTACTCTCGATGAACCCTTTACCCGTCTCTTGCGACCGGATCAATACCATAACCTACAAATTAGCACCACAGGGGAATTATCGGGGGTAGGACTGCAAATTAATATCAATCCCGACAATGGTTACTTAGAAGTGGTTGCCCCCCTTGCCGGTTCTCCTGCTGAGGCTGCTGGTTTGACTAGCCACGATCGCATTTTGTTTATTGATGGCATCGATACTACTACTTTAACCCTCGATGCAGCAGCGGCCAAAATGCGCGGAACTCCCGGAACAGAAGTTTCCTTAGTCATTCTTCCCGATCAAAAAAGTCAACCAAAAACCCTATCTTTAACCCGTCAACGCATTTCTTTAAGTCCAGTGGTAGCGGTTTTAGATAAAAATTCTAGTTCCTTGCCGATCGGTTATGTGCGCTTAAATCAATTTAGTGCTAACGCTGCCAAAGAAGTCTCGGAAGCGGTGACGAATTTACAAAAACAAGGAGCCAAGGGTTATATTTTGGATTTAAGAAATAACCCTGGTGGTTTACTGCAAGCGGGCATAGAAATCGCTCGGATGTGGATTAATCAGGGAACGATCGTTTATACGGTTAATCGTGAGGGAATTGCCGATAGTTTTGCCGCTTCTGGTAATGCTTTAACTGACGCGCCTTTAGTCGTTTTGGTCAATCAGGGAACCGCCAGTGCCAGCGAGATTTTAGCCGGAGCATTACAGGACAATCAACGGGGGGTTTTAGTGGGAGAAAAGACTTTCGGTAAGGGATTAATTCAGTCCTTATTCGAGTTACCCGATGGGGCAGGATTAGCGATTACCGTGGCCAAATATGAAACTCCCGCCCACCATGATATTCATAAGTTAGGAATTATGCCCGATCGAGTGGTGGCACAGGAACCGATCACCTATGAGCAAATCGGCACCGAAAAAGATAGTCAATACCAAACGGCGATTCAGTTTTTAAACCAGAAGACCATTTTAGCCAAAGCTTCCTGAGTGGGGTTTTCAGCCATCAGTTACCAGTTATCAGTTACCAGTTATCAGATGCGAGTTTTCAGGGTTCTTCGCTACTTGGTATGGTTCGATCGGGGGGCATAAATCGACTAAATACTTATCTGGCAAGAGACTTAATTGATTAGTTCGTTAGAGAGGGAAAACAATTGACAAAGATCGCATCAATGTCTTTCTCTATAAGGGTTTCATCTCTTGTAACCCCCTCCATTGCATAACACAAACAAAAAGAACCGTTTTCAGTTCACTGTTTACTGTTTACTGTTTACTGATCACTGAAAAAACTTCCCACACCCGACGGCATAAATCGAACAAATTAGTCATTTTTTCCATCAATATCTAAATTAAGATGGAAACCTGTTTGATTTGGCGAGAATGCTAACATCGATTAGAATTTTCCCAGTCCGGGCTTTTCAGTCTTCCAACCTTGACTTATCCTTGATCTTACCGCCATGCAGAGATATATTCGATCGCCCCTAGCCCTAACCCTGAGCATCAGCCTCTTAGCTAATTTTTTAACCGCTTGTAATAATGCCCAAACCCCAGATAACAACGCCTCTAGCCCCACCACCACTGCCCCCGGGGATCAGGGCTTAAAATTAGGGGCTTTACTGCCCATTACCGGAGATTTAGCCGCTATTGGTCAAAATATGCCCGAAGCAGCCGCCCTAGCGGTAGAGACTATCAATGCCTGTGGTGGAGTCAATGGCAAACCAGTCACCCTCGTGAAAGAAGATGACCAAACCGATCCCGCCGCCGGTGCTTCAGCGATGACGAAACTAGCGGAGGTGGATAAAGTAGCCGGTGTGATCGGTTCCTTTGCCAGTAGCGTCTCAGGAGCAGCCGTCGATGTGGCGGTGAGAAATAAAGTTATGTTAGTCTCTCCGGGTAGCACCAGTCCTGTATTTACTGACAGGGCGAAAAAAGGCGATTTTCAAGGTTTTTGGGCGCGGACGGCTCCCCCGGACACCTACCAAGCTCAAGCTTTAGCGGTCCTAGCTAAGAAAAGGGGTTTTCAAAATGTGGCCACCGTCGTGATCAATAACGATTACGGAGTGGGATTTGAACGGGAATTCGTGAGCGCTTTCGATAAATTAGGCGGCACTATCACTAATAAGCAAAATCCCGTCCGTTATGACCCGAAAGCTGCCACTCTCGATAGTGAAGCGGCGGCTGCCTTCGCTAACCAACCGGATGCTGTAGCGGCAGTCCTTTACGCTGAAACGGGCAGTTTATTACTGCAAGCGGCCTATAAACAGGGATTGACCAAAGGAGTTACCGTCCTCCTCACCGATGGGGTTTTTTCGGAAGATTTCACCAAACAGGTGGGGAAAGGAACCGATGGTAAGTCAATTATTGCTGGGTCCCTAGGCACGGTCCCCGGGGCCGACGGTCAAGCTTTAAGTGCTTTTACTACTCTCTGGAAAGAAAAGACCGGCAAGGATGTCACCGCTTTTGTTCCCCATACTTGGGACGCGGCGGTTTTATTGATGTTAGCGGCCGAGGCGGCTAAATCTAACACTGGTGAAGGGATTCAAAGCAAGATTCGTGAGGTGGCTAACGGTCCGGGGACGGAAGTAACCGATGCTTGTCAAGCCATGGAAATGATTCGCAAAGGCGAGGATATTAACTATCAGGGAGCCAGTGGCAATGTGGATATCGATGAAAATGGCGATGTGGTCGGTAGTTACGATGTCTGGACTGTCAAGGATGATGGGACTCTCAAGGTTATCGATCAGGTGACACCCAATCAGTAATTAGGGCTGGCTGAATAAATCTAAAAACCTTGCTGGATAAGACTTTTAGACTTTTTTCCCATCAAAAATTACCGGACCGGGGAGTGATCGGGGGGAAAATTCCGGGACTTTTTCCCTGAAAATTAGGTAATTTACCCCCTCAAAATCGGTAAAACCCCACACCCTGCCCCCACGAAAAACTTTTTGCCGCAAACCCTACTTATGAGGAGAGGCACTCATGCAAGAGGGAGAATAAATAATCAGTTTTTAATAACCGGATTTAGTATTTTGTGCCAAGGCAGAGCCTTGGCACAAGCAAAATTTCTTGAAGCATTTTCGGTTATTGAGAATTTTTTCGTTTCCTGGCTTTTTGTTTGCTGGTAGAGAGTAAGGGAGCGGTTAATTTTTCATAGAGTTCAAAGAGGTATTCAATACGATTTAATTCACTGGTAAAGCGTTGGGGACGATAACACAAATCAACGGCTTTGTCAAGTTTTTGGTGAGCTTTGATCAGGTCAGGAGGCATGGTTAAAGGATCGTATAAATCCGCAAGACTACTATCGGGATATTTTGCCCTTGTATCTAGCACAGCTTGAGCGCAAGTCTCGACGGTTTGTTTTTGTTTTTCGGTCGCAGTTTCAGGAAAAGGGTAGTTATTATAAACAATATCTTTTGAGTAACGATAATCACTTTTTAATCTGCCACACACATATTTAACCCATGCCATGTGCATTTCTGAAGTAAGAATACCAAATAAATATAAATCGCCGTTCGGAATAGCTTGACAAGTATCACTGACGATATTATCAGCCGTAAAAAAGCCAATGGGAATGTATTTTCTATTTTCTGACGTAGTTCTAGGTACAAGAATATAGTCTGATTTTGGTTGCGTTATTTGTCGAAATAAACAATGATAAGAATAGTTTCGGGTTGAAGCTGCAATACTTTTTGATCTGAATTGCTTCACGGCTTCCACACGCTCCAAAATTTCAGGTATATTCTTGAGTTCATTGGGTTTAATATCGAGTAGCCACAAACACCATTTTTTACCACCATTTAAAAATTCTCTAGCACTAATAAAAGGTCTGATAAATTTAATTAACAAAGGATTTTTTGAGACAAGAGTATTTTTTTCTTCTTCGGATAAAATAAAATTACCTCCATCTGTTGGCTTATTTCCATACATCATATTAGGGACATTACAGAGAGGATATTTTCGATTAAAAACCAGAATATTGTTTGCATTGATTAAGTAAGGATTAATATTTTTGGCTTTTATTAAAAGCGGCTCACTGGTTATAGTCTGATAGTCGAATATATATTTTTCATTAGCTTCAAAACTAGCAAATCCAATAATCACACAATGAACCGCAGCATTACCTTTAGCTTCATTACTCCATTTGAAAGTTCTATGGGCAAAATGAATACTGATATTAAATTCGTTTATTAAAACATTCCATAAAATAGATGATTGTTCCCCTTGAGAAATAGAATTAGTCGCGACTAATCCCACCTTAATTTTTGTGTTTTGAATAAATTGAGCAGATTTATAAAACCATGCTGATACATAATCCATAACCCCTGATCCAATGATTTTATCAAGAACTAACTTTAAGTCTTCTTTTTGATCAAAATTTTGGTAATGATGCCCCACAAAAGGAGGATTTCCTAAAATAAAATTGAGCTTCTCTTTTGATATAACTTCCTCCCAATCAATCCGCAAAGCATTTCCATTAACAATCTTTGCCGCTTTCTTCAACGGTAAACGCACAAAATACTGACCAAAAGTATTACTAACCTTAATATTCATCTGATGATCAATTAACCACATTGCCACCTCAGCAACTCTTACCGCAAACTCATCGTATTCAATACCCGCAAACTGATTCACATCTACCTGAATAATAGCACTAATATCTGTTACTAACTGTCCCGTTTTATTTAATTCCTGTAATACTAAAATCTCTAAATCCCGTAACTCACGATAGGTAATAATTAAAAAATTGCCGCAACCACAGGCAGGATCAAGAAAATATAAATTAGCAATCTTTTTGTGAAATTCTAGTAATTTATTGCGATTGCCTTTAATCTTCTCA
>VYLC01000285.1_pt1 | contig 20436 bp, 23 predicted proteins | sample 5109531 | NCBI WGS metagenome assembly VYLC01 (sample SAMN12291787, study PRJNA351875) | freshwater metagenome | isolation source: freshwater lake | place: USA: Michigan, Gull Lake | collected 2013-08-08
TTGGGGGGAAAATTCAGGGACTTTTTCCCTGAAAATTAGGTAATTGACCACCTGAAAATGGGTAAAACCCCACACCCCAACCCCCAACCCCCAACCCCCACCGAAAAACTTTTTGCCGCAAACCCTAATTAGCTAATTTTTGCCCTCCACGGCCCGTAAACGGGTTAATTTCAGGGTAAATTTGCCCCCACCGGTTTCTCCGAAAGCTCTCACCCGAATAATATATTTACCCGACTCGGTAATGCGCGCAAAGAGGAGGGCATTAGTGCCACCATCGGGACCATCATCATTTTCCGCTACAGTGGAACCATCGGCGGCCAGGAGAATTAACACCCCATCAAAATTTTCCGATTTGAGATCGATGGCCACCTGATCGTCCTTGTCCAAATCTACGGTATAATCCCTAGCAAACCCCCCTTCACCTGTGGGAATATCTTTGTCGGTGAGAGTATCGTTAATTTCTTTATTGAGGATTAGGGGGACGGGACTATAGATTTTTTCCGCTCGCACCGGTAAAGATTGACCGCTTAACCAGAATAAAGTGAGCAAGACGCATAAACTAGAATAGCGACCAGTCAAAGGAAATCTTGTCATAGGGGCAGATGTTCGTTTTCTCAATCTCCCTATTCTACAAAAAACTGATAACTATCAGCAGTTCGACAAAATTAAATTCACACCCCAGAAAAGGGGAACACCGGAACTGCGGAACTGCGGAAGGGAAAAATATGTGTAATTAATTTTGTTAACTATGAACATATATTCCTTGCTGGTAAAACAAGTTAAAAATCCTCCTTGGAGCAAGGGAGCAAGAGGGAAGATAAAACCCGTTTAAGGTAATTGCTGTGATCATTAATTGACAATATTTAAAGGAGATTGATTGAAAAATAAACTAGAAGTTAAAAACTTAAAGAGGGTCTTTCCCTGGGCAAAGAAGCTAAAGACTGAGTGATATTATAGGCTTGACCGCGATAGGTAACGGCTACCTGTTTTTGAATGGTTTGAACGACACCACGGTTTTTTAAATTCCGAGGGAGGGATGGGATTTTCTTGCCTCTTTTTTCTCCTCCTGTCTCCGAGTCTCCTCACCTAACGGAAGATTTTTGATTTTTGCAGGAGAGCTTTTTAACTGGCTGTTAACTTAGTCATAACTTGGATACTGTATAATCCCTATGTCAAGTGTCCGTAATAAAATTTAACCTAATCAAGGTCTGAGTATCAGTTTTGACTTTATTACTGAAAATATGAGTATTTCTCGCCGTAATTTCCTCACCTTTTTAACTGCCACTGCCGGTGTCTCTTTTTTCAGTCTGCAAGAGAAAAAATATTCCTCTCTGATTAGCAGTCCTGCGATCGCTGCCAATAGTTTCGGGTTAAACTTTGCTGCAGTCAAACTGCCGATTCCCTTAAAAATTGACGGCATGAGCGATGAAAGCCAAAAAAGTGCCTATCAAACCTATAAAGTCCTAGATGATCTCGTTCTTCCTCAAGGATTCACCTATGATGTGCTGGCACAGTGGGGAGATAAAGTGGGTGATTCCCGTTTCGGTTATAACAATGATTATCTATCTTTTATCGAAACCAGTCCGGGTCAAGGTTATCTAACCGTTAATTTTGAATATATCAGTGGTCGTACTTGGCTACAAACCTTCGAACAAGTGATTGGTAAAACCCTACCCGTCAAGGAAGTACGGGAAAAAACGAACGAAAAGGGTGAAATTGCCGCCTATCACCTGCAAGATGCCAGCTTAAAGGCAAAAATCGAGGAAATCTCCCTAGAAGGCTTAATTGATCAGGGAATTGGCGTAATTTCCCTGGCTAAAGATCAAACAGGAAAATGGCAACGTACCTATAGTAAAGCCGATCGCCGCATTACTGGTATCTCTGGACTAAAGGACGGTCAATACCTGAAAGCGACCGGTCCTGCTGTAGCAATTTTTACCAAAACCGATAAACTTGGCTACGATGACGGATTAGGGGCAAAAATTATCGGAACGTTGCAAAATTGTGCCGGGGGAACAACTCCCTGGGGGACTGTATTTAGTGCCGAGGAGAACTTTCAAGACCAAGTGACGGAGGTAGTGTTAAAAGATGGTTCCCCTTTGGATCCCGATACTACTCCCTTTATTCTCAATAGTTCGGAAGTGGATGGCCGGGGTAACGTCTTCGGGTTAGCGGGAAATAAATACGGTTGGATGGTGGAGGTGGATCCTGCCAATCCCGACGATTATGGCACAAAACACACTTGGTTAGGGCGTTTTCGCCATGAAGCGGTCGCTTTTCTCGCTCAAACGGGGCAACCCTTGGCGGTTTATTCAGGATGCGATCGCAGAGGCGGTCATGTCTATAAATTCGTTTCGGAGGGCAAAATTAGCGATATTAAGCAGAAAAATAACTCAAAACTCCTAGAAAAAGGAATGCTCTACGGGGCCAAATTCAACCCCGATAAAACCGGTTATTGGATACCCTTAAATCCCGACACGGAGATAAATCCCGTCCTACCGAGTCAAATTGCCGCTAGTCGGGGGGATGGGGTGGTAGCTTTGCCGAATCCCGAAAGAACGGTCAATGAGACTAAATTACTGCTATTTAAGGACGATGAGGAGATTCTAGCCTACAAAGCTAAATATAAGACCCTCGCGGACCTGTATGAAGGTAATGGGACGGAAAAACAGGGAGCAATTCTCATCGATGCTCATTTTGCCGCTAACGCCGTTGGGGTCACTTGTACTGGTCGCCCGGAAGATACGGAAGTGGACGAGAATGGCACTTTATATATGACCTTTACCTCTGGTAGTCCCAGTGAAGCGGAGGGAGGAGCCGATAAGGAGATATTTAAGGGTCCAAATGGCGAAATACCCTACGAATTTGGTTGGATTATCAGCTTAAGGGAAGATAATAACGATGCTGCTTCCTTAAGTTTTCGTTGGGATGTGGTCGCTTATGGAGGGGAACCGACAGAGAAAGGTGAGGGTTTTTCTAATCCCGATAACCTCGCTTTCGATAAACAGGGAAATCTCTGGATGGTTAGCGATATTTCCACGGGTGGGTTAAATCGAGAGATGAAAACTCGTTATCCCCAAGGGGTCCCGGTTAGTCAACGGGATTTATTGGGTATTTTTGGCAATAATAGCGCTTGGGTGTTTGCCAAGGGTCAAGAGCATCCCTATCCTTTTGCTATCGCTCCCATGGATGCGGAATTAACGGGATTGTACTTTACTCCCGACCAAGAGACGTTATTTTTGGCAGTACAACATCCGGGGGAAGCGGGGGGAATTCGTCGGGATTTGGCCTTTGAAAACCGCAAATTTGTCCTTAAAACCACTAATGGGCAGGAATTTGAACAAATACGACAAGTACCCCTAGGGTCGAATTGGCCCAGTGGTCAAGTTAATCAACCTCCCCGGCCAGCAGTGGTGGCGATTCGGCGAAACTATTACTTCTCTTCCCATTCCGCAAACAGGGAATCAATTCCCTTTTTCTCTTCCTCTGGCGAAACCCGTAACCCCTTGTGCGGACGGAAACCAAAATCACTGGAATGCGACAGGCGATAGAAGAACCATCCCACACAGATCCAGAGTAATAGACTACAACTGGCGACCAAAAAGCCTATAGCCCCGATCCCGATCAATTGCACCATAAATAGATCTACTCCTCCCCCGAAAAGTAACCCCCCTTTCGGCAGATCTAAATAGGTATCCGCCCAAGGAATGTCTTTCGGGGCTAAACAGAAAATCCCCACGGCCAGAGTACCCCAGATACCGCAACCGAGGTGAACGGGAACGGCTCCCACCGGATCGTCGATTTCCCATTTTTCGAGCCAAATACTAAACGGAAGAACGATCACCCCACCGATAAAGCCGATTAGCGCCGCGCTCGGAAAATTCACGAAGGCACAGGGGGCGGTAATACTGACACAACCCGCCAGAATGCCATTAATAATAAAGGTTAGACTCGGCCTACCGGAGGATATCCAAGCGAGAGTGGTGGAGGCCAGCGCGCCGAAAGCCCCGGCGATGAGTGTCGTTAGCAGGATATGGGAGATCGCGTCTGCATTGGCCACGAGGGTAGAACCCGCATTAAAGCCGAACCAACCTAACCAGAGAATAAAGCATCCCAAGGTCGCTAGGCTCGGATTCCCGCCGAAAGTCGCCATGATTTTATTGCCGCGATAGCTGGTATTTTTGAAGGAAAGGTTTTCCCCTTGGTTCCAAGGGATATATTTTCCCGCACGAGGCCCTAACAGCCACGCCCCCGTCAAAGCCGCCCATCCTCCTACCGAGTGAACCACCGTCGAACCTGCGAAATCCCGAAACCCCAAATCGTGCAACCAGCCCCCTCCCCAAATCCAAAAACCGGCAATAGAGTAAATCAGGATAAAAAAGGCACTAAAAAGGACGAACGCCCCGAAGCGAATCCTCTCCGCCACCGCCCCCGATACGATCGTGGCGGCAGTTCCCGCGAAAGTGAGTTGAAAGAAGAATTTAGCCGTTAGAGGAATATCCGCCCAATCTAGGGAGGGAAATTGACCATTGAGTAGAAGAAAACCCGGTGTTCCGACAAATTTGCCGCCATCCCCGAACATCAGTCCGAAACCGATCAGCCAATAGACTGCGGTAGCGACGGTAAAGACGATCGTGTTTTTGGCGAGGACGGTGATCGCATTTTTACTCTGGCAAAAGCCCGTCTCTAGCATGGCGAAGCCGCAGTTCATGAAGAAGACGAGACTACCCGTCAGTAACACCCAGATCGTATTTTGACCGCGGGTTAACTGCGCCACTTGCTCGGATAATCCGAGATCTTGAGCCATTACCGCCGATATACCGATGCTCAGGCTCAAAGTAGTACAGAATAAACCGATGTATTGAAAATTCCGTCTATTTTTAGCAATCAATCCTTGAGATAGCCTTTTTATTCTGTAAAATCGCATAGCTACAATGGGTAAATTGCATTACTAGGAAGAGAGTGCTTACAAGAGAAATGTAGGTATTATATAAGAGTAAGCGAATGAACGAGTGATTTTCCATGTATGAAAACTAGATCACATCATAGATCGGTAAAATCGCAAGATGTTCTTGATAATACAACCTTGACTATCTGAATCTATGGCATTATGTATCAATCCCATCTGTCCCCGGCCGGAGAACTCCGAAGATGGGAGTGTCTGCGAGGCTTGCAGTTCCGACTTGCTACTAAATGATAGATATCGGGTGACGAACGTACTACACCAGAGGGAGGACAGGGTAACTACCCTTTACGATGTGGTGGATGAGAAGGATCAAGACACTCCCAAGGTTCTCAAAGTTCTCTACACAAAGAACCCGGACACGATTTCTCGGTTCGATCGAGAGGCAGATTTATTAAAAAATTACCGGATCGAGGGACTTCCTACAGTAGGAAAAGACGGATATTTCCCGATCGAGTTTCCCAATAATCCTATTCCCGCTCACTGTCTAGTGATGGAGAAAATCCCAGGACTGAACTTAGAGCAGTGGCTAAAACAGCACGGGGCGATCGATGAAAGGCGGGCGATCGACTGGTTAAAACAACTAACTACTGTTTTAGAAAGACTACATTCTAATAATTTCATCCATCGCGATATTAAACCTTCTAATATTATGTACCGCAATAGCGATAACAGGATATTTCTAATCGATCTAGGTGCGGTTCGTTTAATTAATCAAAATATAGACGAGCAAACTACGACAACGATCGGGAGCTTCCCCTATATGGCTCCCGAACAGTACAAGGGAAAAGCCGATTTCAAATCCGATTTTTACGCTCTCGGGCGTACTTTCGTCCATCTTCTAACCAACAAGAATCCCTCTCAAATCGAACAAGATACTCAAGAAAAGTCACTATGGCTTACAGAATCTACACCCGTATCGGATCGATTTGCCACCTTAATCGATAGTCTTTTAGAGCGAAAACCTGACAAGCGACCCAAAAATACAACGGATATATTGAAACGAATTCAAGTCATTGAAGATAAGGTTAATTCACAGGAAAACTCTCGTTCTATATTTCAAAAAGTAGTCTTGGGGGTCATGGTATTAGGGGTTTTAGTTTTCGGATATTTCGCGATCAAGTCCGATCCTTCTCCAACTAATCCTAATACTAGCAATGACACCCAATGCAGGATTAGAAAAGATGGCAAACAGGATAGCAATGCCCTAGCTAGAGATGCCCAAAAAGCGATTAATGCCGCTAAGTTAAAAGATAGCCCTTATGCTATCATCCAAAAATACTCGAATATTATTCTCGATCCCGGGCAATTTGGTTGTACCGTGCGCGTGGAAATCCTCAGAAAACGAGACCAGATCATCCTCCCAGAACTGGCGGAGGAACTAGCGCAAGTTATCCGAGAGAGTGTTAATAATAGTGTTAAAGACGCGATAAAAGTTGACATCGTTCCTCGCTATCTCGATTAAAGTCCTCGAACGTAGGATTGAATCAAATTCGGAAGAATAAAGCCTGAATCCCTGCTTTCGACGAACGATCGCTTTCTCAAAGAATCAACCGCATCCGTCAGTCCGGGTTTATTGAGCTTCGATCGTAATTCCGAGACAGAAATCGCTTCCTCTTCCCTCGCCAAAACCTCCAATATCTCCCGCTCGATTTCCGAAAGCCGTTGCCACTGCACCTCGATCATCCCCTTAATATCGCTAAAATTTATCGTCCCAGTCTGTAAAAACTCCGCAATATTACCACCGAAGATATCGACGATTCTAGCCAAAGCAAGCTTAAGAAAAAAAGGATTACCCCGATACAGTTCGATAAAATCCCGAATCTCCCTCTCTGTTCCTTGTCCTCCCTCCTTATTCACCATCTCCCTAGCCGATAGTTCGTCGAGTCCTCCCAAGAACAGAGACTTTACTGTATTCTGCCGCTTTTCTAGAAAATCGATATCTTTGGGTTTCTCCCGACTCATCAACACTAAACAACTTTTATGTGGTGCTTCTCCCATCCGTCTCAATAGCTTTTCGTAGTCTTGAAATTCCTCTCGATATCTCCCGCTTAAATTATCGCTTTGTAAAATTTCCTCGCCGTCATCCAATAACAAAAGACACCGATGATAGGTCATTCGATCGATTAGCCTAGCCAAACGGATATCGATACTGTCGGGTAACTCCCGGCGGGGAGAATTTGTCAAAATCTCTAACCAATCCCCCAAAAGTTCCGTAAGGGGAGAAACCTGTTTAAGGGAACGATAGATGAGGTAATCGAAGTCTCCCTCGATCCCCTGCGCTAGTTCCACCGCGAGAGCGGTTTTTCCCATCCCTGCCATCCCAAAAACCGTAATTAAACGGCATTTGTCACCGATGATCCACCGTTTGATCTCGGCGAGTTCTTCCGTACGCCCGCAGAAAAAATCCGCCTCCGTCACCCCTCCCCAGTCCTTCCGATCAATTTCCCCTTTCCCGAAGTTTTCTTCTAGCAATGCTATCTCTTGCCAGTTTAAACCTAATTTCTCGCAAATTGTCGTAAAATTCTCATGACTAATCGGCTTACCTTTGAAAAATTTGGTAACGGTCGCTCTAGCCAAAGGAATCAATTCGGCGAAGGTACTTTTGTTCGTGTATCTCTTTTGTTTAAGAGCGAGTTCGGCTTTAGGGATGTATTCGGGATTGATTTTCAGCGATCTAGACATAAGCGGTTATTCAGAAGTTATGCGGAAGTTATCTGGAAGGAATTTAAAAACTATAATCAAGCGATTTTTAAGGCAATTTATTGATATTTATATTAGAAAATATATTACCCGAATGCCATTAAATGTCCTACAAATTAGCCAAGATAATAAGGAAAGAAAGGCAAAAGGTAGGAGGTTACCGAAATGCTAGAAATCATGACTTATATACAGTTTGCTAAAATGAGCGTCGATCTTTTGAGAGCGATCCTCGATCTGATCGATAAATTTTGCGACCCCGACGCAAAAGCTCAAAAAGATGAGGAAGAAGAAGGAAACCCGTAGTCAATAGATGCGATCGCTCTAGGGTAATGAGCCAACAAGGATAGTCTTGTTGGCTTCTCCTTTGTTTGGGCGAAGTTAGCTTTAAAATGGATTCCAGAGGGATTTCTAATGATCTAGGCATAAATGATGATTTTGGGTATATGCCTATAGTAGCGTAAGTTAGTCAGAAGTTATTCAAAAATTTGTCAGAAGTTAGTCAGAAGTTAGTCAATTATAGTAGTTTTTCTGTTCTTTTCTTTGTAAAATCATTATAGGAAGAGTGTTTCCAGTGTATTTTAAAGACACTAAGATCAATGATCCCCGTCACTACTCAAGAATTAAAACGAAATATTCAAGAAGCTTTGGAGGCAGGAGTCCCGGAAGCGAGGATCGAGCGAATGAAGGACTATCTAAATAAACTCGAATCTGGAGTGTTCGCCAGTCAGGAGAGTACGGGAGTAGCCTATCGGGAAATAGTTCGCGACGGCAAAAATATAATCGAGATGGCGAGCGCTCCCATCCTGCCGGAAGATCCAGAGAAAGACGCATTTGATGAATTAGATGACGGGCAACAGCCAACTATCTTTGACCCTTCAAGCAAGAAAAAATAATGTCTTACAACACATATAATATAACCTAGTCTATAATGTTGGGCTAGGTTATATTATTAGAATAGTCAGTTAAGAATCTACGAAAATCACGTTGCGATGCCTACGATAAAAGACTTTAGTAAACAATATACTCTAGACGAATTAGAATCACTATCGGATTTTGTCGAGCAGGAACTTCGTCTTTCGTCACCAATCGAGTTAGCCTGGTTGGATGTAATAGAAATTAGGGACTTGCGGAGTAATGACAATGGTTATTGGGTCGGGAACTACGATCGAGATCAACAAACATTTACGGCGACAATTCGCCTTAACTCTCTCGTTTTAGGTACGATCGAGCAATTAAAACGAACCTTAGCCCACGAATACGGCCATCACTGGACTCTATCCTATCTCGCTGTTGTTCACAGCCTACAAGTTTATGATGAGAGGCTGCCCCGAACCTATTACAAGATACGCCGTTTGAGCGAAGAGCATTGCGTTTATACTCCCGAACAGAGTAAAGCTTCTTATGAAGATTGGATGAGATGCGATAAGGAAATTATCGCCGAGGATTATCGGGTTCTATTTAGTCCTCATCCTCACAATCAAGATCATCGAATGGTAGGGAATTTGCCGTTGATTAGGCTCTCGACCCATCCATCTATCAGGGAACAAGCTTTAAACATCTGGAGATCGATCCAAAATTTATTTTTCACCGTATTCAAGCTAGGGATCAGCCATCCCGATGATCGAGTTGAGGAATATATCAGGAATCTCCCCACTACTCCATAGTATTGGATTTTAGCAAAGCTTGATGATTTTCCTCTGTATTCTCGCTGTGCAACATCCGGGAGAAGCGGGGGGAATTCGTCGGGATTTGGCCTTTGAAAACCGTAAATTTGCCCTGAAAACCACTAATGGGCAGGAATTTGAACAAATACGACAAGTACCCCTAGGGTCGAATTGGCCCAGTGGTCAAGTTAATCAACCTCCCCGGCCAGCAGTGGTGGCGATTCGGCGACGGATTAGTTAGTTATTTTTTCGGCGATAACATCATCATCATGTTACGACCTTCTTTTTTTGGCGCTTGCTGTACCTCAGCCACATCCTGTAAATCTTTGGCCATGCGCGCCAGTAATTCTTCCGCTAGGTTAGAGTGTTGAATTTCCCGGCCTCGGAAGGTAATCGTCGCTTTTACCTTATCTCCCGCTTTTAAAAAACGTTGCGCTTGGTTGACTCGCACGTTGTAGTCATGCTCATCGATTTTATAGCGCATTTTAACTTCTTTTATATCGGCTGTATGCTGTTTTTTCTTGGCCTCACGGGCTTTTTTCTCCTGTTCAAACTTGTACTTGCCATAGTCCATAATCCGGCAAACGGGAGGATTTGCCGTTTCACTGACAAGGACGAGATCAAGTTCCTTTTCTTCGGCCACGCGTAAAGCTTCGGCAGGAGTAATAATTCCTAGTTGAGAGCCGTCGCTATCGATAACGCGGATTTCGGGAAAGCGGATTCTTTCGTTAATTTGGGGGAGATCGCGAGTAGTGCGTCTTTTATCTATCACAGGCGTTCTGGGTTATCTCTATTCTAGTTAGTTAATCGGGTGGAGTTTACAAAATGATTTACTTGTTATTCTACCTACTCGATCGAGTTTCTTGGCCAATTGTTAAGTTTTCTTGCAATGTTAATTTTTAGCCGCCGGTCGTCAGCCGCCGGCCGTCAGCCAGATAAGCTGTTGTGCATGGGCTTTGTTAGACCTAAGCTACCATACTCTCAGGAATCGATCGGTAAGGTGCGCTCTCCCTCGTTGCAGCAGGGAACGCACCCGACAAAATCTCTCAGGAATTGATCGGTAGTTATAATATTGTTACGGCGGATTCATGTTTGTTCTGGTAAATTCTCCACCCTGAAAGGTTTATCCAATAAGGAATTGGCTGTACCAGAGGAATAAAGTAACTGCTGTATGCCATCAACAACCATCGTCAACCAATGATCCCTAAACTACCCCTTTCTAGGAAAAACAATCGGAAAAAAAGTCATCCATCCCAACAGCCCTCTGTAAATTCTACCACACCAGAGACAAAATCAAAACAATCGATCATTACAAGGATCGGTCAACTATTACCTTTCTGGACAAACAATCAGACAAAAAGTCATCAATCCGAACAACCCTCTATAAATTCTACCGAATCAGAGAAAAAAAACACGATCCCTTCATGGCTAATGAAATTCGGGCAAAAAAGTTTACTGATAGCGTTAGCGTTCGTGACTGCATCGGGTTCGGTTATAGTTACTTTTATCACTAATCCCGATAAGGTTCAACTTTGGCTAACTATGTTATTCCCAAAACCTGTTTCCTTCTCTTGCGAGGGGATCACTGTTCAAATCCCGCAGAATTGGCAACAACTTGGATGTCAATCTGTCGCAATTCCTGATGTTCCTGACGCTACCATCATTCCCAGAACTTTTCTCAGCAATGAAAGCAATTCTCCTAAAATACGCTTGATTATCGAAGAACTTTATGAAAACGATATTACTTTGCAAAAATTTTACCAGAAAGAAAAACAAAAAGCACAATCATCAATAAATAACAAGAAAAATACTTATTTTACAGGGAATGAAGAATTTCAATTCAAGGGTAATTCAGCTTACGAATTAGTTTATGAGGCAGACAATATTAAACGAAGAGATATTGGTTTTTTATACAGAAAAAAACAATATAAGATTCGTTATGAAGCCAGTACCCAAGACTTTGATAAGTATGAAAAGGAAGCGAAAGAGATAATCAATTCTTTGGAGTTAGATTCAGTTAAAGAAGCGAAATAGTCTATGATTAAAAGTTTTCGCTGTCAAGACACAGAAATCCTGTCATGTTGAAATTGTTGATGATTATTAAGGGAGGTTGATGATGAATAATTGGAAAAGCTCCATTCACCCCGTTGAAATTCTTGCGGATGAATTAGAAGAAATTGATCTTACTATCTCTCAGCTTGCCCAAAAAATTTATGTTTCGGAAGAAACTCTCTATCACATCGTACAGGGAAACGCGAATCTCACGGGAGATATTGCTTTAAAATTAGGACGTTTCTTTAATACTGGTGCTGAACTGTGGATGAATTTACAAAAGGCTTATGAATTGGATGTAGCCAGAGAAAATCTAGGCAATAGGCTAGAAGAAATCATTCCCTATCAACCTGTTTTTTCCTTATAGAGGATAATCCTGATGAAACGTGAATATGACCTTGCTAACATGAAAAGTCGTCCTAATCCTTTTTCTCAACAATTAAAGAAACAAGTCACCCTGACTTTAGGAATTGAAGTAATTGAGTATTTTGAGAAGAAAGCCAAGCAAAAGGGCATTTCCTATCAAGAGTTAATAGATTTATATCTTCAAGATTGTATGGAAAATCAAAGGGGGTTATCCTTTGATTAATGCCTCAAGTCGCTGAGGTTTTGGAGTTAGGTTTTAATTTATTTTTAACGATTATTACAAGCAATCCAGTCTATAAATTGATTGAATTCTCATCAAAATAATAGGATTTTCAGGAAAATGCTCCAAATATACCGATCTGTGCTATAATATGGGCTAAAATAACACCGTTCGTTTTTCTTCAGTGTGTCAGGAGTTACTTTTTATGGTTTACAGAACATCGGCTTTTCGTTTACTCGCTTTGGCATTATTGGTTCCGGGGGTTAGCGTGTCGGCATCTCAGGGAATGGCAAGGGTAAGGAAAAGCCAAGTCAACGAGGGAATCAATGGTAGTAGAGACACGCTACTACTGGCACAACGAGGCAATGTTAATGAGAATAAATGGTTTGCGGGAGTTTTACAAAGTTGTACCCGTGCGGGTTCAAGCGTGAAGTGTTCGGTGGTGGTTAGAAGCACAGAAGATTTACAGGATGATGTGTACTGCCAATATAATAATATTACTCGATTATTTGATATATATGGTAATGTTTATCCCTGCGCTCAAGTACAGATTGGAACTCAAAAAAAGGAAAATTATTTGTTTTCTAGATTTCCTCAAGGAACACCAGTAAAAGTAATTCTAACATTTAATAATGTTTCCAATCAGGTTAACGAGTTTGATACGCTTGAGATTCATATCGAAGATTATGGATTTCTGAAATTCAAGAATATTAAATTACCTGGATAAACGACTGTAATCGTAAGGATGCATTTTATGTTCAATTTTCAAAATTGTTCAATTATTGATGCGATGTGTTTCAATAATAATTCACGCATTCCTGTATTTTACTATTTAAGATAGTTCCCCTACTTCCCCAAGTTATATTCGGATCTTTATATAAGATATCATCAAGAGGCGCGGGTAAACCGAAAGGACTTTTTCCTAATTCCCTGCCATAAACAAACCAAATCGGATAAAAACCATCATGAGGATTTTTTCGATTGTATAGGCTCTCGACGGAAAGGGTTGATATGTTTTGAATATTGTCAAACCATCCTAATCTCTTAGCGAATCTTGTATATTGATCAATGTTCGACACGATATCTTGTTGATGATATTCGCTATAAATTCTACTTTGCACCTCAAAACCGTACCTTTTTTTGGAGGCTTCACTCCACTTTCTATTTAGATACCTCAATGTTTCACATTCTAAATTCTTCACCTCAAAACTATTTAGATCACCTGACTGATACGCATCACCTTCTTTTAATAAAATCTCCCAAGTTTTATCATTTGCTGCTCCCCATTTCTTAGCCGCTAGTAATTGCTCCAAAGTTTGATTGGGAGAGGGAAGAGGGGAAGATAATCTTTGAGAATTCCGAATCGCTTGCCACTGAGGATATAAATTAATTGGCATCACAACTGAAGCGGTTTTAGCACCCGTTCCACTATCGGATTTTTCTCCAATTAAAATGCCAACAATATTCCCTTGTTGATTGACTAAAGGGCCTCCACTCATCCCGGTTGAAGTATTCAAATTATTAAAATAATAGGCTCTTGGTAAAGTACCATACTTATCCTTGTGCGGTGCTATATCGAATATTTTACCATCAAGATCGAGATATTTTTGGCCATTGTTTAATGGATAGCCAGCCACATAAATTATATCATCTTTTTTGGGAAGTTCTTTCGGATCTAGGGTAGCGGTTTCATAACTTTTATTGCTAGTTATCTCGATCGTTGCCAGATCGATACGTTCAATCTTTTTGATTTTTTTACTATAATCTCTTCTGTTTATACGATAGGAATCAAGCTGATCGGGCGTTTGTCGATTAAAAACTTTGATAACGTAATCCCGATCGGACATCATAACAACATGATAGGCTGTCAAGATAATATAAGAATTCCCGTTACCTCGAATGATAACTCCTGAACCACCCAAGGGTATATTAGGACTATCATCGGGTAACTTTTCCATGTCTATCCTAACGGTGATCGCTTTTAATCGCGAGCCATCGAACTGAGCGATCGCTACAGGAAAAGGTATCAATATCGAAACAATACCCAACCACGCGAACCATCTTTTTATCATTGTCTTTCAGTCCTCGATCGCTCCACTTCTTCGAGAAACTTCTTGACATGAATATAAACCTCTCGGTGAGTCTCCCCATAATAAAATCGAAACTCGCCCGTTAATTTTAAATCCGTCCGATGGCGAAGGGCTAACATTTTATCTAAAACTCTCTCCGCGTTCTCCCCCCGCTTTAATTTGACGATAAGTTCTCTTTCGGTATCGCAAGCTTTATCTTTGGGTTCCTTGACAAAACAAATGATCGGATAATTATCCCTCGATTTTCCCGTCCGTAAAAAAGAACGACTCCAGGTTTTATCGTCAAGTCTTGCTTGAATGATCTCAGAAACTTCCTTACACCGCTCTAGTGGCTTTTCCCCGGCAACTTCATCCACCCAATAAATAAATGGTACTAAATTCCCCGGTCCGTTCTCGATCATTGTCGTGGGAACTTTTTGCCTCGTGGAAGGATAGCTTTCTGTTTTACAGGTAATTTTAGGCGATTCCGTTCGCCCTTGTTGTGGGGTGAAACAATTAGAAAGCATAACAACAAATGCCAAGGAGAAATAGCGCCAGAAAACATTCATCGCGTGTGGGGTGAAACCATTAGAAAGCATAACAACAAATGCCAAGGGGAAATAGCGCCAGAAAACATTCATCGCGGTTGTCGCAAGCGAGAAGTATATGCCGCGATTGTATCTTGACATCCTCGCCGCCGTAAAACGGACGGCGATTCCTCACCACGCCACTTTTTTAGGGTGGTCGCGTCAATGGGGTTGACGCAGATAGCGAAAAACGCTTAATTGCTTAAGTCTACTCGTTCAAGGCCGAATTTGAATTCTTTTCTGAACAAAACCCCCTACTATCTGTTGTCAAGGTTCAGTTTTTAGCTTGGTTATCGCTTTTTTATTCTAGCTTAAAGCCGTCCTAAAAGGACGGGGTTTTAACCCAAATTTTCGATAATCGGTAAGGTGCGTTCCCTGTCGTCGCAGCAAGAAACGCACCCGACAAAATCTGCGGATTGCAGCATATCAAGCAGGAATTGGGGATCCCGTTGCATAAATCACTTGAGCCGAAGAAAGGATTTGATTACGGCGTAGGTAGTTGCGACTGGTGGCAATGCCTTGGCGGGTAATCAGGTCAACATCTCGATCGAAGATGGTTTTTAGCTCTGCTTCCATTTGGTCTAGGGTGCTGAATGTGGGGTGAGCTTCTGGATGAAATTCCACCATAACATCAATGTCGCTGTCGGGGCGGAAGTCTTCGCGCAGGACGGAGCCGAATAGAGCGAATTCGGTCACTTGCCAGCGATCGCAAAACTGGGCAATTTTTTCCATCGGTAGGTCGATCGCGGTAATCGTCATGGCATTGTTACTCCCAAGGTTTCAAGTTGCCGATCGATCGGAAACGTGGCCGATAGTTGATAACTGAAAGCTCTTTAAATATCTAACCTTTGGTAGATGCTATTAAGATGATTTAGGTGCTGCTGGGGATCAAAGCAACTTTCGATCTCGTCGGGGGATAAAATAGCGGTAACTTGCTCATCTTGACTGATAAAAGCTTTAAAATTGCCGTTATCGGTGTTCCAAGCGCGATGGGCGTTTTCTTGGACGATTTTATAGGCAGATTCCCGGCTAATTCCCTTACTCACCAAAGTTAAAAGAACTCTTTGACTGAAAATCACGCCACCGTAAACATTCATATTCCGCTTCATGTTTTCGGGATATACCAGCAGATTTTTGACTAAATCGGTGATTTCCTTGAGCATAAAGTGGGTCAAAATGCAAACATCCGGCAGCATTACCCGTTCTACGGAACTATGGGAAATATCTCTTTCGTGCCAGAGGGCGATATTTTCTAAGGCGGAAACGCTATGACTACGGATAATTCTCGCCATTCCCGTTAAGCGTTCTGAGCGGATGGGATTACGTTTATGGGGCATAGCGGAGGAGCCTTTTTGTCCTTTGGAAAAGTATTCTTCCACTTCTAGGACATCGGTTCTTTGCAGGTTGCGAATCTCCACGGCAAAACGTTCGATCGAGGCCGCTAATAAGGCTAATTGTTGCACATAATCGGCGTGTCGATCGCGCGAGATCACTTGAGTGGAAGCGGTATCCGGTTCTAATCCTAACTTCTGACAGGTTAACGCCTCAATTTTGGGGTCAATATTGGCATAGGTTCCCACTGCACCAGATATTTTACCGATGGTGATGTCTTGGCGCAAGCGAATTAAACGATCGCGTCCTCGCAGCACTTCCGCTAACCATCCCGCTAGTTTAAAGCCAAAGGTGATCGGTTCGGCGTGAATGCCGTGGGAACGTCCTACCATGACTGTATAACGGTGTTCTTGGGCGCGATAGCGCAGGGCTTGAATAAAATCTTCTAATTGTTCTAAAATCAGGTTTAAACTGGCGACTAATTGTAAAGACAGGGCAGTATCTAGTACATCAGAACTGGTTAAACCCAAATGAATATAACGCCCTGGCTCGCCCACATATTCGTTAACATTTGTTAAAAAGGCGATGACATCGTGGCGTACTTCTGCCTCTATTTCTAAAATGCGATCGGGATCAAAATTAGCTTTTGCCTTAATTTCTTCCACTGCATCCCCGGGAATATAGCCTAATTCTGCCTGCGCTTCACAGACGGCTATCTCTACCTCTAGCCATGTTTGATATTTATATCTATCCGTCCACAAATTCCCCATCGCAGGGAGAGTATAACGCTCGATCACTATTAATTCTTCCAAGACAACCGTTTAATTGTATCGGATCGGGGCAAGTCTGGGAATAGGCAAGGGGCAGCTTATCTTGCTTAATCTAGACTAAATCGAACCCCTACCCCCTTGCTTCAATCCATGCTCGCATTTTACCCGGATTGTTCAATCCGTAGGGATCGACGAGTTTTTTAAATTCTAGTTGTAGCGGATTAATCTGTCTGCTGCCGCCATCTTCCATGATATAAGTGTGAGGATTGGCAATGGCTGCCCCCTGTTGTTCATAGATAGCAATAATCTCATTTAATCGAGTTTCTGTGGTAAATTCTAGCAAGGGAAGACCGGCGGGAATAACTTTACCTTGAAATTTCAAAAATTCTAGGTGCATCATTATTTCCTCCCCAAAATAATTATAGAGTTTCTCTACCGTGGCTAGATTAAAATAAAAAGCTTGTAGATAAGTTATTTTGGGGTTAAAACTACGCGCATGGAGAGTGGTATGATTCCAAGTAAATTCTAAGATACTGCTGCCTTTTTGGGTTTCTTCTGGCGTTTTATAGTAAGTAAGTTCACCATTATATTCTTTAATTAAAGACTCTAATGCGACTCGATCGCCCGCCGATACTATTAACAAAACTGCCGCTTTTCCTGTGGTTAAATAATCCTTAAGAGCAGTAAAATAAGCGGGAATTGGCCAAGAGTGAACACTAACCATTTTCTTGACAATGCCATCACTATCACTGAGAGCTTGACCGAATTTAGCGGCGGTGATAAAATCGGCAAAAGTAACGATAAATTCTGCCCAAGGATAACAGGGAGCGAGGGCTATTTCTAACTCGGTAATAATGCCATTTGTTCCGTAGGCATGATTGACTTTTTCTACCTCATTCCCCCGTAGTTCGATAATTTTTGGTTCCGCTTCTAGGGTGACTAATTGCACTGCTTGCAGATTGCCCCTATCCTTCAATTGTCCATAATTAATCGAACCCATGCCCACACTGCCACCCCCGATAAAACCGCCAATTGTCGCCGTCCGATAGGTAGAGGGAGCCATTCTTAATTCCCAACCGATTTCGCGAGCTTGTTTATCAAAAAATGCCATTTTTACCCCCGCTTCTACCCGGGCTGTACCCGGTTCGATCGAGATAATTTTTGTTAGTTTGGTTGTGTCTAAAATTACTCCTCCCTGCAAGGGAACACATTGACCATAATTACCTGTACCCGCACCTCTAACTGTTAAAGGAATTTGGTATTTAACGCAGGTTTTAGCGATGTCAATAACCTCTTGGCTATTCTGGGGACGAATGACTAAATCAGCCCGTTTATCTCGCAGTTGTGCCTCTAAAATGGGACTAAAATGATAATAATCTAAGGAAAGTTTCGCCACTTGCCCCGGATCGGTGATAATTTCTAGATGGGAAAGTTCTTGAATGAGATTTTGACAGTTAGATTTCATGGTTAGGTAGGGTTTGCTGAAAAAGTTATTGGTGGGGTTAGGATTCAGGATTCAGGATTCAGGATTCAGTCCCGATGAAAAAATTTTCACCACCAGAGATGAAATAGGTTTCCTTCCCTACACCCCACACCCCACACCTCACATCCTACACCCCACATCCTACACCCCACACCCTACACCCCAATCAGCGATCGCCGCTTGGGGAAAAATTAAAAACCGATCGCCTAGGCGGTCGGTTTTACTAAGAACTATAAACTTTTATTAACTTTGTTTGCTGAGAAACTGTTGAGCTTGTCTAATAGCGGCAGCGCCGATATTGAAGAAAGCCCAGCCAGCAGCGATAAGCAAAGGGGTTAAAACGATTAACACTCTCCAGTCCATAGATTTCGTTCTCCTCGATCGGTGCTTAAAAGATTGTTACTTGATTCTCATTTTATATTTATACCCTAATCCGCCCGTTTTGGGAATCCAGTATCAGTAGCTTTTCCCGCATGAACGAGGGCAAGTTTAGCATAGCGCTCGGCGTGTTCGATCAACTCTTGAGCCTCCTGTGGCGACACTTCCCGGACGCGTTTAGCGGGAATGCCCACCACTAAAGATCGCGGTGGTATATCTTTTGTGACGATACTACCCGCCCCGACAATACTACCCGCCCCGACGCGCACACCATCGAGAATCACTGCCCCAATGCCGATTAAACAACCGCGTTCAATATGGGCTGCGTGAATTACCGCCCGATGCCCGATGGTGACATAATCTTCAAGGATAGTAATTTTGCCCGGATCTCCGTGTAGGATCGCCCCATCTTGGATATTAGTATAAGCCCCAATTTCGATGCGTTCCACGTCGGCGCGCAATACTGCCCCATACCAAACACTCACCCCCACAGCTAGGGAAATATCGCCCATTACCGTGGCATTAGGGGCGATAAAAGCCGCTTGACTGACATCGACAATCGGCCAGAAATTAGAAGTTGATCTTAAGTTATCTAAAGACATGAAAGGAGCTGCACTAAAGTCGAAAGAGAATACCCGTCCAATTTGGTTGGGTATAATATGGATAGGATTATTGGTACAAAGATAGCAATTTTTAGTTTAGGTTCTTCCATGATTAATGCAAGTTTACAATACCCTGTTTTTGGCCCCGATATCCATTGTCCTCACTGTCGGCAGCTAATCCCCGCCCTCACTTTGACGGATACCTATTTGTGTCCGCGCCATGGGGCTTTTGAAGCCGATCCCAAAACGGGAGAGTTGGTTCACTTGCAGTCAGGACGGCATTGGCGACTCTGGAATGGTGAGTGGTATCGTCAACACACTCACCCGGATGGTATTCGTTTTGAGATTCACGAAGCACTCGATCGCCTCTATACTCAAGGATTTAAGGCGACTAAAGTAATTATTGCCAACCGTTATCGCGATTTAGTTAGTTCCTACTTAGAACGTAACACCGCTTGGCGGGGTAATGGACCGGGTGAAGCCGCTATTCCCCGTCTCTACGGTTTACCAGTAGAATTTAGCCCCGATGCTCCCGATGAACCCTGTTGGGATGTAATTAATTTTGATCTGGAAAAAGAACCGGGGGTTCCCAAACGTTATCCCTATTTTCGTCTTTTTGACTGATTACTGATCACTGAAAATGCACCATGCTTCTATCCGCACCGCTAATATCCATCGGGCGATCGCTTTTTACCAACTTCTCGGTTTTACCCTAGAGGAAAGATTCACCACGGGTTATACTTTGGCCTGTTGGCTAACGGGGTTAAACGGACGCATCGAATTAATCCAAATTCCTCAACCGAAACCCGCCCCCGATGCCTTTAGTGATCAGCATTATGTGGGTTATTATCACTTGTCTTTTGACCTAACAGAAAATGTCAGCAATTTACCAGAATGGTTAGAAAAATTAACAAATAACTTTCAGCAAGCTCATCAAGAGGATGCGGATTTATATCAACCTTTAAACATTCTTTTGCCACCCCAACAACAGATGATCGGCGATCATGTCTATGAAGTCACCTTTATTGCCGATACAGACGGGTTACCCCTGGAATTTATCCGTCGTTTAACGCCGAAATCAGCGACCAAGGTATTGTAAAGTTTCAATATAAATATAGTCAGATATAGTCAGGCATGGTAATATATAGACAGGAAACTATCAGACTAGGCAAAAAAAACAGGAATAAGTTATCGAACGGCTTGGAGGTGGTGGAAACAAGGGAATTTAACAGGCTATCAATTGCCTT
>VYLC01000058.1_pt1 | contig 20186 bp, 12 predicted proteins | sample 5109531 | NCBI WGS metagenome assembly VYLC01 (sample SAMN12291787, study PRJNA351875) | freshwater metagenome | isolation source: freshwater lake | place: USA: Michigan, Gull Lake | collected 2013-08-08
CGCCCGTATCACCCCTTCGGCCGCAACCTGGTCCGCCCGATCTGCAGCGGCGATGATCCGATACAGGACCTCCAGTGCCTCGACCTCCTCGCCCCGGTTGAACTGGGCCAGGGCCGCCACACCCTCCGGCGTCGAGGCGATGTCCGTCACCTCGCTGCGGAACACCAGGATCGCCTCGGCATAGGCCGGACTGTCTCGGGCCAGATCGGCCACCAGAGCCTCGCGCGCCTCGACGAGTGCGGCTTCAAGCCGGGCCACTTCAGTCGCCCCCTGCGCCCGGGCCTCAACCAGCTGCGCCTGCAGGACGGCGATTTCCTGCTGCCGGACCCGGTCACGCGAGTCCGCACGCCGCTGGATCTCTTCGCCGGTCAGGCTGGATCCCGCCACCGCTGCGGAAATCTCGACCCGGGCATTCACCGCCACCTCGGCCTGCACCATTGCAGGGGCCAGAATCGCGCTGACCGCCACCACCAAAGCCCCGCCCATCAGCCGAACCATCGAAAAGCCCCCCTGCCTGCCGACCGAACCAGAGCCTCATGCCCCGCAAAAACACAACCGGCGGAGACCGACCAGACCGAGACGGTGCGCCCCGTCATCCGGGAGCCTTTCACTCGATCCCCGATTGCGGGGTGACCTGCAGGGTCAACCGCCGCATCGATGTTCCGCCAACCGGCTGGGGCGCATTGCTGCGGGTGACATCCCCCGAAAGGATGGCGTCGAGACCATCTACCGTAGCCGGGGCACCGGCCACGTTGGCGCTCCTCATCCCCCGGAAGCGGGCCTGGACGGCCAGGCAGGGGTCGGCGACCGTGGTTTCCCCCGGCCCCATTGGACCTGCAAATCCTTCCTGGAGGGGCCGTTGGCAGAGCTGACTAAACTGCACCGGCAGGACGCCCTGTCGGAACGGCGAACGCGCCGCTAGCACGAGGAAGTCGGTTCGCAGGAGAAAGTCGGGGTCCGCCCGGGTGATCCGGTAGACAAAGCGCGCCCGCCCCCCTCGATTGAGCAGGATCGCTCCGGCGTCACGCTCGGCGGGCGTTGCCCCGGTCGGGGTCAGGGTCCGGATGGCGCTGTCGCTCGTCAGCACAACGACCCCGACCGACACAGGCTGGGCGCAGGCATAGGCTTCTGCGGGCAGGGGTGCACGCCCCGCTCCGGCCGGGCGATCGCACTGGGCGCTCCAGCGATCATTGTAATTTCTCTCCAGGGCGCTGCGCGCGACGAGGTCGGATCCGTGGTTGCGGATTTCGATGACAAAGACGTCGCAGGCTGTCGCTCCGCCGGGGCTGCCAAGGTCGGCCGGGTCGATGGCGACAGCGCCCTCGGGCACGCCACTGGTGTCAGCCCAGGCCGCTGGCGCGCCGTCACCCCAGGGCGCCGCACAGGCTCCCCCCGGGGCCGGCCGGTGGCGATACAGGCTCAAACCCATGCCGTCGAACGACGATGCATCACCCTCGGTGTCCGCATCACTGACGCGACTGGCCGCCGACCGCAGGCGCTGGAACCGCGCCGCCAGCGTCAGGCCTTCGGCAAGACTGCTGCGAAGCCCGGACAGCCGGACCGTCGAGCCCGCCGGACGAATCCGTTCGAGGGCCCGGCCGAGGTCCATGCGTGCGAGGGGGCGATTGCCCTCGACCTGGTCCTCCAGCACAAGGGCATCACCGTCGAACGCCAGCCTCAAGGATGCGCCCGTCGCCTCCGCATCTGTCAGACGGACGTAGGATGGAAGGGTAACGGTGCTCGGGGCCACGCCGTCCACGCCGCGGGCCTGGGCCTGATAGAGCACCTCCAGATCGGCCAACGCCTCGGTCTGGGCCGCGCTGGCCTGGGCCTCTAACGGACGCGGAAGGGCGACCCAGACTGTCTCGGGCGCGCCCGGCGCGACCAGACGGGCTGTGAAGACCTCCCGGGTTGTCATAGCGACACCGTTCTGGTCCCTCAGGTCGCTCCACGCTGCGGTCGATAGATTGCCCCAGGCGACGGGGCGCAACACGGACCGCGTCGCCATGACATCCTCAGCGCGGCCATAAAGGACCACCCGCTCCTGTCCGTCCCGGGTCTGCGACAGGGCGTAAACTGCACCCTGTTCAACGCCGTTCAGGGCTCCTGCGGGAAGCGGGAGCTCGGCGACTGTGACCGTCCCGTCAACGCCTTGCGCAGACGACGGTTTCACGACCTGCCAGAGCGTGGTCGCCAGACCGCTACCTGACCCCGGCAAGGGAGCATCATAATCTCCCTCGAACTGAGGGGGAGGCAGGACCGCCACACGGCGGGCATGGAGAATGATGTCCCGCTCGACCCTCAGCACCACCTCCCTCATGCTCGTGAGAGAAGGATCCTGAAGCGCCGTGGCAAGATAGAAACTCAGCGCCCCGTGCATGCGCTGCGCTTCCCTGTTCTCCGCCCAGTAAGGAACCAGCAGCGCCAAGGCGGCCGAAAGCGACGGCGCGGCGTAGATCCCTGTAAAGCGTCCGCGCCCCTCGAGGTCGGTCGTGCCTACAGCTCCTCCGAACAGCCGCGTGTCCGAGGATCCGCCGACGGATCGGCGCGCCGCCTGCCCCCGCGTGCTACCTTCCGAGTGACAGAAGTCACCGACAAACACGACCTGGACCCCGCGACCCAGGAGAGCCTCCACCCTCTCCCCGATCTCGTTGTCGCGCAAAGCCCCCGCAAAGGAGCCATCGGCGTTCCTTACCGTATCGACGGGAATGAAGACCTCGTCGAAACCGTCTGGCTCTTCCCGTAGGTCCGTTGTGCGCTGCTGCTCACCGTGACCGGCCATCGCGATGAACACCTGGTCGCCGACCTCCGCGACACTCACCAATCTGTCCAGTTCGTCCAGGATCCGAGCACGGGTTGGCGCACCCAACGGCAGAACGCCTCGCCCGGCGAGATCCGAGGCATCGGCCCGTGTAGCGGTGCCTTCCGAAGCCAGATGCGCTGGCCACAACGTGTCAGAGGGTGCGCCTTCGGTCAGGAGCCGAACGTCTCCAGCACGGGCACCTCGCTCTATCAGAACGCGAGCCAGCAGAAAGGCGTCCGCAGCAGCCGACGGCATGTCGCTTATGCCAGGATCCTGATATTCGGTGCCGGCGACGAGGAGCACATGAACGCGCGGTTGCGATGCGGAGCGGCCATCGTCCTGGGGGCGCGCCCATGCGGGCGGAGCGCCAAAGATAAGCGCTGCGGTCATCAGCAGCAGAACAATGGGACGACGGGTGGTCGATACGTGGACCATGACCATTTCCTCAGTTGCTTGTGACGACGGTCGTGACGGGAGCCGCCGACAGGGCGCGGATGCGGACAACGTAGCGGGACGAAAAGGTGGGTCTCCAGCTGCACAGCAGAGGTGCCGCGAGGGCGCGCGCCATACAGACGGCTTGGCCCCGTTCATCCACAACCAGGACGTCGAGATGGCCGCCACCAGTCGGGCCAACGTGCAGAAGGGTTTGTTCACTGCCACGGGCAACGATGGTGAAGGTGAGGGGACGGTCCGGCCCGACTAGCATCAGCCGTCCGATCGGCCCGGCCTCGCCCAGGGCCCGGACGACGCCCCGCGGATCGAGACTGCGCCGGCGTTCAACTCTCGCTGCGGCTTCCGCCTCCGTCGCCAAGCCTGCGGCTCCCCCGAAAAGCGCGCTCGCGTTTATCTCGACCCCGCCTTCCGCGGCAACGGGCGAACCCAGCTCGTGAGAGCGCAACAGGTCTGCAGCGACTGCCATGGCGTCGGCATCGCCATGATCTTCGGCCCAACGGGCAATCGAAGCCGCCAAGGCCAACTGTTCGGCGTTCCTGTCGAGGCAGCCCCCTGAAGCCCCAGGCAATGGATCCGAAAGGCAGAGAGATGCAGCCAGCGCTTTGAACAGCGTCGTCATCATGAGATCACCGAAGGCCATGTCAGGCGGGCAATGGCACCGCCGGAAGCGGCTCGGCTTCGCTCAAATGCTCCGCCATGGTGAGACATGATCGCAATGACAGAGGCGAGACCGACACCATGGCCACCTCCATCTGGACGTTCGGATCGCACACCAAACCGCCCGAGCTCCGCTTCAATGGCTATGGGCCAGCCCGGCCCCTCATCCTCTATCTCCAAGGCTACGCCCTGCCCTGCGCGCATCAGGTCAACTCGGATCTGTCCGCCCGATGGCGAGAATTTGACCGCGTTGGAGAGCAGGTTGGCGATGGCTCTCTCGATCAAGGCTTCCGAGCCAAGGATCCGGGCCGGGACGAGAGACAGTTTGAGGGTGATATCCCGGAGTTCGGCCGGTCCCTCAGCATAGAACTCGGTTGCACGAGCGACGGCGGCGCTGACATCAACAGGACCGAAGGTACGGACGAGGCCGCCGTCGATTTCCCCGACCTCCAGATAGGCCCGGAAACCACGGGAAAGCTCGTCTAGCGCTGCCGACGCAGCGGTCGCCGAAGACCGGGCCTCCGGCGTCGCTGCCACGCGCAATATGTCCTCCAGCTTGAACTGGGCTGCCGTTAGCGGGCCTTGAAAGTCGTGCGCGATGCGCGCGGCAATCTCGCGTAACCCCTCGTTCTGCCGGGCGAGCCGATCGACCGCTGTGTTGATGCGTGAGCCAAGGATGGCAAACTCGTCGGCGGAACCGACATCTTTGACACGAACCGAAAGGTCTCCCTCGCCCGCCCTGAGCAGAACGTCCGAAAGCTCCCTCACGCGTTGTGCTGTCTGTCGCGTGACCAGCCCGACCACAAAGCAGAAGGCGGCTCCTACGAGAACCACCGCCAGCGTCCCCGCCAACCAGACCCGGTTCCTGACGCCATTCTCCCGATCGACCAGGCCGCCGAAGATCAGCTGAACGCCTCCAATGCGCGCGACGACACCGACAGCCCGACCCTCGCGCGGGTTACAGGCCGCATTCGCCGCCACGGCGAACCGGACCTCCGACCCGGACGGCGCTGAACGCAACCTGGACCAGTCGACGACCAGATCGGCAGGAAGCGGACCCGTGAAGCCGGCGCTGTTGACGACCGCTTGCTCGAACCAGGCCGCGACAACAGTGGGGTCCCGCTCAGCAGTGCCGCAGCGATCGGCTGCAATGCCGCGCCTTACACCAATATCTCCGCGTGCCGCCCGAGCCTGTAAGGCATAGGTTGGAACAGCCAGAAACAAGGCATCGGTGCGCTCGGGCTCAGGCAGAGACGCATAAAGAGTCTGAAACAGAGCGGCATCGCGCCTGGCGATGGAAAGCGTCCGCGCCTCGCTGAGCTGCCGCAACCAGGTGTCCGTAGCTGCAGCCGCCCCGACTATGACGGCTAAGGCGAAGAGGCCGGACAGCGCAATCCATCGCGCTGTTGCGAACCGGAACACCTCAGGCCTCGAACGACGTCAAATCGCGAGCCATGTAGCCGACACGCGGAACGGTCAGCACAATCGGGCGAAGCTGTGGGGGAAGGATGGCGAGCTCGGTTGCCTCAAGACTGCGTCGCACCCGACGAACAGCGACGTCTATCGTGTCCTGCCATTCATCTGGCTGGCTCGCCCAGTCGCTCCAGGCGCGATCCCAAAGCATGGTTTTTGAGACAGGCTGCCCTGCGAACCTCACCAGCTCGCTCAGCAAGCCAAATGACCGCGGCGGCAAACGGATTTCGTGCGCACCAAGACTCAGCGTCGAAGCCTGCGTGTCCATGATCAAAGGCCCATTGGACAGGAGCGGCGCGGGGATGCCGCGCGGCAAGGTCCAGGAAGTGCGCCTTATCTGGGCAGCCACCCTCGCCTGGAGTTCGGCTATCGAAAGCGGTTTGGGCATGTAGTCGTCAGCGCCCTTCAGAAGGCCCTCGATCCGGCTCCGATCGCCCCCAAGCGCGGTCATCATCAGGATTGGTGACCTGCGGGAAGAGTCCGGACGATCCGGAAGGTTCCGGATCCGGCCCAGAACCTCGAGCCCGTCGAGCCCTGGGTTCATGCGGTCAAGCAGGATGACATCGAACCGCTTTCTTCCGGCCGCCAGAACGGCACGCTCGCCGCGGTGAGCGACCTCGACCTCACTAAAGCCGATAGCCAAAAGTCCTTCGCGCGCCCGTTGGGCGGTGGTCATGTCATCTTCAAGAACGAGCGCGTGACGACCGCGACACACGGAAAGAAGGGCTTCGGTAGCCTCGTGCGCGGGTTGCTCGAAGAGTTCCGGCAGAGCTTGGCCTGAGGGCACAGAGGGATCGCCAGCGGATGCCACGATACGATCAGCCGGGGTCGCCAACGAAGCTGAAGGCCGCCCAGAACCCGGGGTGCGCCCATGCTGGGTTCGCCCCGCTGTTTCGGAGCTCTCGGGCCGCTCTTTGAAACGCTGCCGCACGCCCCTCGACTCGTTGCTGTGACGGATCGGCGGCACCCGACGAGATATCATCAAGGGAGGCAAAGGTAGCCGTCATCAGGGCGGCGGTTGCGTTATCATCGACAGCCCAGTGCGAGACCAGCAAGGAACGCGCTCCAGCGTAGAAAAAGGCAGGACCTAGTCCGGCAAGCCCCTCGGCACCTACCGACCCGTCCGCTGCAGCCGTGTTGCAAGCCGACAGCACAACGAACTCGGCCCGCAAGGTTAGGAGTGCAGCCTCCGAGGCCGCTAACAGCCCGTCGTCAGCATCGCTCGCCAGTCCCGGGGGCGTCAGAACGAGTCCGGGCTCAGCATTCTCGCCGCCTTGACCGGTCAGAAGGCCGTGCGTGGCGAAGGAGACGAACCGCGCCCTGGCCAGATCGGCGTTGGTCCTGAAACCACCGTCCTGGTGATGAGCGCGTTCGAGAATATTGGGTTCACGGGCATCCCTTCCAGTCAGGATGACAGTCGCCTCGTTCCGGGCGGTGAACTGAGCAGCAATCGACGCCAACTCACGGCCCGTTCCCGGCAGAGGGGCCATTCTGCGCAGCACGGCGACATTGGCGAGGCGACCCGTAAATGCCGCCGATACCGGAGGGGGCGGGAGCGGCGCACGATCTACGGGCGTTACGTCCCCTTCAAGAACAGGGTTCCCGACACCAAAAAACGACAGCGGCTCTGCGTCAGGCAGGTCCAGGCTAATCGCCCCTGCCTCGCTGAGTCTCGGGCAGGCCGCAGGACGGCGGGTCAGATCGCCTCCCCGCTGGAAGCATCGCAGCGAGCGGAGCGCCGAAAGCGATGGAAGACTTACGACGACGTGGCGATCCGCGAACCACCGCGTCGCACGCAGATCCTCCGGATTTCTGTCGTCTCCAGTCGGCGGTTCGGTAACCAGTACCCCCAGAGGAATAGCGGACAGGGCTCCATTCACTACCACAATGAGGGTCGTGGCATTCGCAATAGTCCCTTCGACCTGCCCGAAGAGCCCTTCATAGAGGGCATGCGCCCTGAGCCGATCGAAGGGAGACCCCTGCTGTACAGACCCGCCTTGGGACGGATTGGTGCCCGGGTCCACAGCTAGGGCATCACCATCCCGCCCAACGACGTCGGCTGTCTCCAGTCCCGCCCGCAACGCCATAACCGCGGCGGCCATATCTTCCGTGCCCAGCCCGGGCGCGCGACGCCACTCGATCCGGTCCTGACTGACAGCCCACACATAGGCTGCGTCGTCGCTGACCATGATCTGCACGACCGCTTCACCCTCCCGTAGCAATGAGCGAAGCTCATCGACGGTCACCGCTGAGGGGGCTGACAACGCGCCGTAGGCAGGAAACTCCCGGTCGATCCGGTCGTTCAGCTCTGCGATCTGACGTGTCAGAAGCGTGATTTCCGCAGAGATCTGACTGAGACGCGGCTCGCGTTCTTCGACCGGTAGGGCAAGAAGCTCCTCGCGTCTCAGGCGTTTGCCGCTGATAAGTGTTGAAAGGCGGCGTCGTTCGGCCTCAAGGGTGCCAAGAACATCGCTGCCAAGCGCGGTCCGTGCCGACATCGCCTGGAGCGCATCTGCCCCGTCAGAGAGGAACGTCCACTGGGCCCGCACAAAGGTCTCGCAACGCAAGACCTCGATCGGGATTGGGGCATCCGCCTCCGCCGCATCCATAAGCAAAGGGCCGAAATCAAAGGCTGGTGGGCAATCCCGCTGAAATCCATCGTCGAACGCCAGCGCATCAACCGGGCTGCATAACAGGAGGCCTGCCGTCGCCATGGCCTTCCACGCGACCCGTTGCCAGCCCGCGAACTTGACGACGTTCATCCGAAGCTCCCAGTCGGTCGAGCTGAGGACATGGCGGGGGCAGCCGGGCCACCCCCGCCAGCCATCATCAGTTGCTCACGATGAGCGTACGGGTCCAGGTATTGCCGAGGTTGGCGATCCGAACCGTGAACGGCCCCGTCCAGCGCGGTGTAAAGCTGCAGCTTGCGCGGGCATCATAGCGGATATCACGGCAGATCAGGTTGCCGTACTCGTCGAACACTTCGAGGTCGACGTCGGTGTACCCGTCGCCAGCAGCAACAAGGTTCCAGATGTAACCTCCATTGGCGTTCATCCGGTAAGTGACGTTGGATCGCGCAGGGATATCGCGGTACCAGCTCGCCGGACCGGTCGTTAGGCCGCGCGCAGCGACGGTTCGGGCATTCGAAATGCGCTCGATAATGTCGGCATCACCCTGTGCAAGCTCTACCGCCTCGTCGAACAGGACCGACGCCGACGGTGCGTTCCCGGCCGGTGCCCCTTCAGAAGTACCCGACACGGTCGCCTCAGGCTCAGCCGTGGTGCCAAGGGTACCGATCGATGCGAGCAGACGGGCCGCCACCAGCATGGCTTCCGCGTCGTTGTTCTCACGGGCCCAGGCAGCAAGACTGAGTGCATCCGCGCCCGTCGCGACCGCCGCCGCGGCCGGTGTGAGTTGGCCGCCTTCCGATCCTAGGTTGGTGCCGGTGCGCTCTTGGGCGACAGCTGCACCGGCAACCGCCGACAGCACCAAAGCCACAACCGCAGGTCTGAGCTTAACAGAGTTCATGTTTCTGTACCTCTCTCCGGAGGCACCGCGCCCCCTGCCCTGTGGTTGTTAGCGTGCCAGGCTTACGGTGTCATCCGACCGATTCCGACGTTCGGTGAACATTGCGAGAATCAGCCCTAGAGCAGCGGAGACTGTTGCTCCGACGCCAACCCGGGCCGCCGCGACACGCTATCGACGAGAGTCCGTGGCAGATTGATGTGGCGTTGACCCTGGCCCTGACGTTCTACCCTGAGAACCACCAAGGTGCCCCGGGCCCTGCCCAGCGCGGCGTGAACCTCATCGGGACGGGCGACCGCCCGGCCGTTGACAGCCTCGATCCGGTCGCCAGGCGACAGGCCATAGGTCTGGGCCAGCGACCCCATGGCGACATCTGTTACCACTGCCCCCCGCCCGTCCGGGTCCAGCCCCACCTCCAACCCTAGCTCGTCGTCGCTGCCAGGCGGCGACGCGGCGATGAGTCCTACCCGGCTGACCATCGAGGGTCTGTCCGGCCCCAGGGTCACGACCGCCGACCGCCTCTGACCGGCGCGTACAAAATCCAGCCGAACCCGTTCGTTGGGCCGATGAGGCATAGTCCTGGCAAGGACGTCGCGGGGATAGGCCACCGGCTGTCCGTCGATCGCCAGGATCAGGTCACCGGCCATCAGGCCGGCCCGGGCCGCCGCCCCGTCTGGCTCGACGGAATCAATCAGCGCGCCCTCGACCTCCCCGGCACCAAGGGCGGCGGCGACCTGGGCGTCGGCATGGCTGACCCTGAGACCGAGGGCGCCGCGCACGATCGATCCGTCGGCGATCAGTTGCTGCGCGACCTCGGCGGCCAGCGCGATCGGGATGGCGAGGCCGATGCCGATGTCGAACAGGGTCTCAGGCGGCGTTGCCGTATTCACGCCCAGAACCCGCCCCTCAAGATCGACCAGAGGTCCCCCAGAACTCCCGGGATTGAGGGCGGCGTCATGCTGCAGAAAATCGACCGGCGTGATCACATCATACGACCGACCCGCCCCCGAAATCACCCCCGAGGTCACGGAGAACCGGTACCCCATGGGATGGCCGAGCGCGAAGACCGGAGCCCCCAGAGCGGGAACATCTTCAACAGGATCCAGCAGGTCGAGCGCGGGTGCCTCGACGCCTGCGGGCAGGCGGACCACGGCGATATCGGTGCGGGGGTCGGTCCCGACCACCACCGCATCGACGCTTCGCCCGTCCATCAGCCCGACCCTGACCGTTCGGGCCGCTCCAATGACATGGGCATTGGTGATCACATGGCCCCCGGAGTCGAAGACGAACCCGGAACCACTGCCCGAGGCCGGTCCCGACCCGGCTGGACCGGGTTCAATCACCACCACCGATCGCAGGGCCCGTTCCAGACCGGATGGCTCCGGGTCCACCTCGCTTGCAGACCGCGCCGTGACCCCGCCCGGGTCGTTCCCGGGGCCCTGGATCATCGCCGTGGACACCGTCGGGACCAGGCCCAGGGTCAGGGCGATCGTGGTCGCGGAGAGAAGGCGGAACGTGCGGAGGTCCTGTTTCATATCGTCCTGCTTCGACTCGACGCCAAACGCGCCTGGCCGGAGCCTGACAGTGGGGCGCGGCCCTGTCGTCCGACGAACTCCGGCGGCAGGCCGATCCTCGGAGAGTCCCCGCCTTGCCCCGGCACGGAGGCCCCACGACGGCCGCCCGGATCGCGGACGTCACTCCGCCTCGGCCGCAAGCGCCTCCTCAAGCTGCGCGATGAAGGGCCGGTCCGCCTCGGCCAGCGCGCCACGGGCCTCCAGGTCCTTCAGAATGCCCAGCGCCCGCTCCCAATAGCGCCGCTCACCCGTGACCTGGGCCATCTTCCAGCAGGACACGAACACATCCCGCGCGAAGACCGCCGACGCCGGATCGGCCGCCGACAGGCCCTCCCGGATCTCAAGGCTGCGCTGATAGCGCGACAGCGCCCCGGCCCGGTCCCCCTCGCTCCGCAGCACATCGCCGATCCGCTCCAGCAACACGCTCAGTTGCCCGCGGACGACCTCTGACGCCGGATCGGCCATATACAACCGTTCCAGTATCTCGAGGCTGCGTCGATAGAGCCTCAGCGCCCCGTCCCGGTCCCCCCGGCTGAGCAGCACATCGCCGATCCGCTGCTGATAAATGCTCACATCCAGCGCCCTGTCCGCAGACGCCGGATCGGCCTCGGACAGGCGCTCGACGATCTCGAGGCTGCGCCGATAGAACCCCAGTGCCTGGTCCCGGTCGCCTTGGCTCTCAAGCACATCGCCGATTTCGCCCAGGGACACAGACAGGTCTCGTGCGCGCTGAGCAGACGCCGGATCACGCTCAGCGAGATGCTGCCTGATCTCGAGGCTGCGCTGATGCCGCTGCAGGGCACCCTCGGCATCTCCGCGTTCAATCAGAATTCGGCCAATCTTGGTCAGAGACCAGGCGACATTGCCAGCATGATCCATCGACGCGGGATCGGCCTTGAACAGTCGCTCACGAATCTCGAGGCTACGCTGATGACGGAGCAGGGCCCCGTCAGGGTCCCCCCGGAGGACCAGCACATCACCGATCCGCTCCAATGTCGTCGCGAGGGCCCAGGCCAGACCCACGGATGCCACATCGGCCGCATACAACCGCTCATTGATAGCAAGGCCACGCTCATAGAGGCCAAGCGCCGCGTCAAGGTCCCCCTGATCTCTCAGAACAGTTCCGAGCTGGGACAGCGCCGTGCTCAGATAGCTAGCCTGGTCCACCGAGGTCGGATCGGCCATGGACAGGCGTTCGCGGATGTCCAGGCTACGACGGTAGCGGACCAGAGCCTCGTCCCGATTTCCTAGGGCCAAAAGGACATCAGCGGTCTTGTCCAGCGAACCTGCCAGTCCACTCGAATAATAAACCGATGCCGGATCGGCCACCAGCAGTCTTTCGTAGGTCTCAACCGCGCGCTGGAACAGCGCCAAGGCTTCGTCACTTTCGCCCTGGCTCGCAACAACATCAGCCGTCCGATAGATCAATGAGGCCACGCCGCTGGCATAACTCACAGATGCCGCATCCGCCTCCGACAGTCGCTCCACGATCTCCAGGCTGCGCCGATAGCTGGCCAGCCCTCGGGGACGATCCCCTTGATCGACCAAAAGGTCCCCGAGTTTGCTCAGGGTATTGCTCGCGGACACAGACCATCCCGTCGTCGACTGTTCGGCTGCGGGCAGTCGATCAAGGATTTCGAGACCTCGCTGATAGCGCGTCAGCGCTCCGGGACGATCCCCCTCACCCAGTTGAAAATCCCCCATGCCAAGCAGCGACTCGTTCAGTGAAAGCGCCAGATTTGCGGCCGATGGATTCGCGGCCCAAAGCCGCTCCCGAATGTCCAGACTACGCTCATAACGCGAGCGCGCGCCGGGTCGATCTCCCTTGCTCAGAAGGATGGGACCGATCTCGACGTTCAGCGCCGCAACATCATGTGCTCGGTCCACCGATGCCGGATCAGCGGCATAGAGCCGCTCGTAGATGGCAAGACTGGCGGCATAGCGCTCCAGGGCCTCGTCGCTATCACCCTGACTGAGCAGTATTCTTGCCGACCAAAACAATGCAACGGCCCGGGTCTGATCGTCGGTCGCCAGGGCCTCCAGCCGCTCTGCGGCGGCCAGAGCATCGGCGCGCCGACCGGCGTCAATATAGAGCCGAACCAGTTGGTACCGATCATTGTATTCGCCCGGATCGAGGCCGACGACCGCCTCATAACGGGCGATGACTGCCCCGGTGTCGAAGGTCGGGGTGCCCTTGGCCCGCGCATCCAGCGCAAGAACCGCGTTGCTGCGGAGCCTGGCTGCGTTTCGACGATTCGCCTGAACTTGAACTCTTTCCGCCGAGAGTTGGTCCGCCATATTCTCGGCAGCCGCGATCCGATCCAGAATAGCGAGCGCTCCGACCCGGTCCCCTGCGTTGTAACGCGCCAGCGCCGCCGCCCCCTCCGGCGTCGAGGCGATGTCGGTGACCGCTCGGCGAAACACCGCGATCTCCTCGGCATAGGCAGGATCTCGCGAGGCCAGATCCGCCACCAGCGCCTCACGGGCCTCGATCAGTTCGGCCTGAAGCCGGGCCACCTCAGAGGCTCCGCGCGCCTCCGCCTCGGTCAGGCGGGTCTGGAGTGCCGCGATCTCCGCCTGCCGGGCCCGGTCAAGTGCATTCGCCTGCCGCTCGATCGCCTCCAGCGTCGCCTTGGTCCCGACTTCAAAGGCCGAAATCTCGACCCGGGCATTCACCTCGGCCTGCGCCGCCACCGGGGCCAGCATCACCCCCACGGCCACCACCGTGGCCCCGCCCATCAACCGCATCATCGAACCGCCCCCGCTCCAGCCGCGGGCGCAGATGGCCCGATCATCGACCGGAGCGCAACCGGCGGACTCCGGCGAAGACCATTCAATTGGCGGCTCGGCCGTCAGTTCAGAGCGGACCTCGCGCCGGCCAGTATTCCTTCCAGCTGCGCGAGCATGGCCCGATCCGGCTCGCCCAGCGCGCCCCTGGCCTCCAGGTCCTTCAGGAGCACGAGGGCCCGCTCGAGATAGCGCACCGAATAGCGCAGCTCACCGGTGGTCGCGGCCATCCGAAAAAGCGACCTGCTCACAGCCAACGCGAGGTCCGCAGACGCCGGATCGGCCGCGGACAGGCGCTCATTGATCTCAAGGCTGCGCTGATAGGGCCCTAGCGCCCCGTCGCGGTCCCCTTGGCTCAAAAGCACATCTCCGATCCGTTGAAGCGAGATACTCAAACTCCTCGCGAGTTCTCCAGACGCCGGATCGGCCGAAGACAGGCGTTCAGAGATCTCGAGGCTGCGCTGATAGAGCCCCAGCGCCCCATTGCGGTCCTCCTGGCTCAAAAGCACATCGCCGGTCTTGGTTAGCGTTACGGCTAAAGTGCGCGCGAGGTCGGCAGACGCCGGATCGGCCGCGGACAGGCGCTCCTTGATCTCAAGGCTGCGCCGATAGAGCCCCAAGGCCCCGTCGCGATCCCCTTGGCTCAAAAGAACATCGGCGATCTGAGACACAGCCACGCTCAGACCCCACGCGAAGGCCGCAGACGCCGGATCGGCCGCTGAGAGGCCCTCGTAGATCTCGAGGCTGCGCCGATAGAGCCTCAGAGCCCCGTCACTGTCCCCACTGAAAAAGAGAACCTCGCCGATCTTTATCTGCAACAAGCTCACACCCTGCGCGAGGCTCGCATCCGCTGGATCGGCCGCAGACAGACGCTCGGCGATCTCGAGGCCGCGCCGATAGAGCCCCAGCGCTCCGTCGCGGTCCCCCTGGGTGAGCAGGAGGTCGGCCTTGACTACCGCGGCGACGGAACGCTGTTGGTCGTTAGCCGCAAGGGCCTCCAGCCGCTCTGCGGCGGCCAACGCGTCGTCGCGGCGGCCCGCGACGATATAGAGCAGAACGAGCTGGGTCCAGTCGTTGTACTCGCCCGGATCGAGGCGGACGACCTCCTCATAGCGGACAATGACCGCCCCGGTATCGAAAGCGGGGTCGCTCTTGCCGCGCAGATCCAGCGCCACGGCGGCGACCTCGCGGGCCTCGGCGGCCTCCTTTATGGCGTTCTCGATCTCGGCACGGGCCCGGCGGGCTTCAGCTCTCGCCCTCCGCAGCGAGTCCATGGCAGCGACCCCGCCGACCCCATCGCCGGCATTGACCCGGGCCAGGGCGGCCGCACCCTCCGGCGTCGAAGCAATGCTCGTTACCAGATTGCGGAAGACCGCGATCTCCTCGGCATAAGCCCGATCCCGCGCGGCCAGATCCGCCACCAGGGCCTCGCGGGCCTCGATCAGTTCGGCCTGCAGCCGGGCGACCTCTGACGCACCCCGGGCCTCGGCCTCGGTCAGACGGGTCTGGAGCGCCGCGATCTCCGCCTGCCGGGCCCGGTCACGCGCATTCGCCTGACGCTCGATCGCCTCCAGCGTCGCACTCGACCCCGCCACCGCCGCCGAGATCTCGACCCGGGCATTCACCTCGGCCTGCGCCGCCACCGGGGCCAGCATCAGCCCCACAGCCACAACCGTGGCCCCACCCGTCAACCGCATCATCGAACCGCCCCCGCTTCATCCGCGGGCGCAGATGGCCCGATCATCAACCGGAGCGCAACCGGCGGACTCCGGCGAAGACCTTTCCCCCGCGGGCTCGTCCCTCAGTTCGCAGGCGCGCCGAGGCTCGCCAGTCCCGCTTCTATCCACGAAATCGCGTTCCGGTTCGAATCACTCAACACGCCCCGGGCCTCGAGGGCCCTCAGGATGGCCAGGGCCCGTTCATAATGGCGACGCTCCCCTGTCATTTCGCCTATACTCCAGGAAGTCATATACGCTTGCCTCGCGAGGTCCGCAGACGCCGGATCGGCCGCATACAGGCGCTCTAGTATCTCCAGTTGGCGCCGATAGAGCGCCAGCGCCCCGTCGGGGTCACCCTGGCTGACGGGCACATAGCCGATCCGCTGCAGCAAGGCGCTCACATTCGACGCCAGGTTCACAGACGCCGGATCGGCCGCAGACAGGCGCTCCCTGATCTCAAGGCCGCGCTGATACCGCGCAAGGGCCCCGGCACGGTCCCCCTCGCTCACCAGCACATCGCCGATCCGCTCCAGCGACACGCTCACATCCCGCGCGAGGTCCGCCGACGCCGGATCGGCCGCAGACAGGCGCTCCCTGATCTCAAGGCCGCGCTGATACCGCGACAGCGCCCCGGCCCGGTCACCCTCGCTCCGCAGCACATCGCCGATCTTGTTCAGCGAGACGCTCACGTTCCTTGCGAGGTCCGCCGATGCCGGATCAGCCGCAGACAGGCGCTCGACGATCTCAAGGCCGCGCTGATACCGCGACAACGCCCCGGCCCGGTCCCCCTCGCTCAGCAGAATGTCGGCAGTGAAGACGAGGGCGGCGGACCGGTTCTGGTCACTAACAGCCAAGGCCTCCAGCCGTTCTGCGGCGGCCAGGGCGTCGGCGCGGCGGCCGGCGGCACCATAGAGCTGAACCAGCTGGTACCAGTCGTTGTACTCGCCCGGATCGAGGCGGACGACCTCTTCAAAGCGGACGATGACCGCGCCGGTGTCGAAGGCCGGATCACTCTTGGCCCGGGCGTCCAGAGCCAGGGTGGCGACCTGACGGCGTTCGGCGGCACCTTCGATCGCCGCCCGGGTCTGACGGGCCGCATCCCGGGCCCGGATCAAACGGTCCAGCACGGCGATCGCGCCGACCCGGTCCCCGGCGTTGTAGCGGGCCAGGGCCGCCGCCCCCTCCGGCGTCGAGGCGATCGCTGTCACCTCGCGGCGGAAGACCGCGATCTCCTCGGCATAGGCCCTGTCCCGCGAAGCAAGGTCGGACACCAGGGCCTCACGCGCCTCGACGAGCGCCGTCTGCAGTCGCTCCACCTCGGCCGCCCCCTGCGCCCGGGCCTCGACCAATTGCGTCTCCAGCGTCGTGATGCGTTGTCTGTAGACTCGACCCTCTGAGCGCGCCTGGCGCTCGATCGCCTCCGCCGTCGCCGATGACCCGGCAACCGCCGCCGAAATCTCGACCCGGGCATTGACCTCCGCCTGGGCCAGAACCGGCGCCGGGGCCAGCATCGCCCCAACGGCCACCAGTGCGGCTCCGCCTGTCAGACGCATCATCGTCAAGCCCCACTTCACCCGACAGCCAAAGAGCCTGATGGTCGGCCACAACACAACCAGCAAACACCAGCATCAGACGCAGAAACAGCCGCCCGTCAGCGGACGATCGATTGACCCGGTGAGGTCTCGAGGACCTCGGCCCGGGCCTCGGCGGCGGCAGCGTCCTCGCCGCGACCGGCGGCGCGGTAGAGCAGGACCAGCTGACGCCAGTCGGGGGCATGGAGCGGATCGAGTCGGACGACGGCCTCGATCCGGGCAATCACCGCCCCGGTGTCGAAGGCCGGGTCCCCCCGGCCCCGCGCATCGAGCGCCAGGGTGGCGATCTGACGAGCCTCTGCCGCGCTCTCGAAATTGGCGAGGGCAAGACGGGCCTCATCCCGGGCGCGTCTCTGCTGATCCAACGCGGCGATCGCCTCGACGCGGTCGCCTTCGTTGAAGCGCGCCAGCGCCGCAAGACCCTCAGGCGTCGCTGCGATCGCCGTGACATCGCGCCGGAAGGCCGCGATCTGCCCGGCATAGACGGGATCACGCGAGGCCAGTTCGGCCACCAACGCGTCGCGAGCGGCGACCAGTTGATCTTGCAAGGCCTCGACGTCGGCGGCCACGCGCGCCCGGGCCGCAGCCAGCTCGGCCTCTAGCGCTGTGATCCGCTGTTGTCGCCCGGTCGTCTCCTGCCGGGTCACAGGGTCGTCGACGGCCGGAGCGAGGAGATCTCCAGACATCGCCGGCGGTGCCACGAGAAGGACAGCGACGGTGAAACCGAACAGGACCGGCAAGACAAAAGGACGGGGCATGGCACGCTCCTGATTGGGTCGCCTCCCTTAGGCAATCCGGTTGGATCACAGCAACCGTCGGCTTCCGTCCATGCACCCGGCCGCCGTCAGTCCGGCTCCCGCGATGCGATGGCCAAGCCCTCTGAAAGGAACTCGATGTAGGTCTGATCCTCCGGACGAAGCAGGCCCCTCTGCTCAAGATCGAGCAGGATATCCTGCGCCCGCTGCCAATATCGCGGCTCGCGCGTCGCCTCGCCCATCTTCGCCAGCGACACACTCACATCGCGCGCCCGGTCGGCAGAGGCCGGATCGACCATCGCCAGACGCTCGGCAATCTCGAGACTACGTCGATACTGAACGAGGGCTCCGTCACGATCCCCCCGGAGCAGCAGCATGTCACCGACGCGGGTGAGCGAGGCACTCAGATCGCGCGCACGGTCCGCCGATGCCGGGTTCGCGCTGGACAACCGTTCATTGATTTCAAGGCTCCGCCGATAAAGCGGCAGGGCACCCTGAAAATCGCCTTGGCTGGACAGCGCATCGCCAGACTTGTTCAGGGACACGCTCACATCCCGCGCGAACTCGGCAGACGCCGGATCCGCGGACGACAGCCGTTCGGCGATCTGCAGACTCTGTTGATAGCGCGCGAGCGCCCCGTCGGGATCCCCCCGGCTGACCAGCACATCCCCGATCCTGAGCAGCCAGACGCTCACGTCCCTGGCCCGATCAGCCGAAGATGGATCGGCCGCGGACAGGCGCTCGGCGATGGCAAGACTGTCCTCAAAGGCGGTCAGAGCCTCACCTGGCCGCCCGAGCGCGACCAGGACATCACCGATCTTGGCATGCGAGACGGCGAGATCACGGGCCCGAGCAGGAGACCCGGAATCCGCCTCGACAAGGCTCTCCCGAATGAGAAGGGCGCGCCGATAACGTGTGAGGGCACCGTTGCGATCTCCCTGACTCAGAAGCACATCTCCGATCCGGATCAGCGCCACGCTGAGATCGCGCACGCTGTCTGCAGCGCCGGGACCATCCAGAGATGGGAGATCATAGACCTCGCCACTTCGCGTATAGGTGAACCGACCGCGGCTCTGCTGGGTCTTGCTTTCCCCCAGCATGGCTTCCTCGATACTGGCTATGGCAAGACCAATGTCCTGCGCCAGATCAGGCGAAGGCGACGCTTCAGCCGTCAATCGCTCAAAGGCCTCCAGACTGAGCTGATATCGGGACATGGCTCCAGCCCGGTCCCCCTGGCTCAGAAGGACGTCGGCCGCCAGGACCAGCGCACGGGACCGACCCCGATCATCAGGGGCCAGGGCTTCCATCCTTTCCGCCGCCGCCAGGGCGTCCGCACTGCGGCCGGCGGCCCGATAGAGCTGAAACAACTGGTACCAGTCGCCGTATTCCCCCGGATCGAGCTCGACGACCTCTTCATAAAAGACAATCACCGCCCCGGTGTCGAAGGCCGGGTCGCTTTTGCCGCGCGCGTCCAGGGCCAGGGTCGCGATCTGACGGGCGTCAGCGGCGCTCTCGATATCGATCCGGGTCTGACGAGCCGCATCCCGCGCCTGTCTCAGTCTAACCAGAACCCCCAACGCCCCGGCCCGATCCCCGGCGTTGTATCGTGCAAGGGCCGCCGCCCCCTCTGGTGTCGAAGCGATCTGCGTCACTTCGCGGCGGAAGACCGCGATCTCCTCGGCATAGGCCCTGTCCCGCGAGGCGAGGTCGGCCACCAGAGCCTCGCGCGCCGCAATCAGCTCCGTCTCCAGCCGGGCGATTTCGGAGGCACCCTGGCCCCGGGCCTCGACCAGCTGTGCCTGCAGCGCAGCGACCTCCTGTTGCCGGACCCGGTCCCGCGCATTCGCCTGCCGCTCGATCGACTCCAGCGTCGCGCTCGACCCCGCCACCGCCGCCGAAATCTCAACCCGCGCGTTAACAGTCGCTTCGGCCAGCACGGGGACCGGGGCCAGCATTGCCCCAACGGCCGCAACTGTGGCCCTGCCTAGCTGACCCAGCATCGGACCGCCCCCCACTAACTCCCAAGCAGATGGCCCGAACAGCCCGACATGCGCAACTGGCAGATTCTGGTGGCGCTCCCCCCTTGCAGGCTATTCTCTCAGTTCACCGGCGCGCCGAGGTTCGCCAGTATCCCTTCTATCTGCGCTATGAAGGGCCGGTCCGGGTCGCCCAGCACGCCCCTGGCCTCCAGGGACAACAGGATGGCCAGGGCCCGCTCCCAATAGCGGCGTTCACCGGTGAGGTTGGCCATCTTCCAGCAGGACACGAACACATCCCGCGCGAGGTCGGCAGACGCCGGATCGGCCGCAGACAGGCGCTCCCTGATTTCAAGGCCGCGCTGATACCGCGACAGCGCCCCGGCCAGGTCCCCCTGGCTCAAAAGCACATCGCCGATCTTGTTGAGCGAGACGCTCACATCCCTCGCGAGGACCGCAGACTCTGGATCAGCCGCAGACAGGCGCTCAGCGATCTCAAGGCCGCGCTGATAGCGCGAAAGCGCCCCGGCCCGGTCACCCTCGCTGAGCAGCAAATCGCCGATCCGCTCCAGCGACACGCTCACATCCCGCGCGAGGAGCACAGACGCCGGATCGGCCGCAGACAGGCGCTCGAAGATCTCAAGGCTGCGCTGATACCGCGACAGCGCCCCGGCCCCGTCCCCCGTATCAAAGAGCACATCGCCGGTCCGGGCCAGCGAGAGGCTCACATCCCGCGCGAGGTCCGCAGACGCCGGATCAGCCGCGAACAGGCGCTCCCTGATCTCAAGGCTGCGCTGATACCGCGACAGCGCCCCGACCCGGTCCCCCTCGCTCAGCAGCACATCGCCGATCTTTTCCAGCGACACAGTCATA
>VYLC01000060.1_pt1 | contig 19948 bp, 28 predicted proteins | sample 5109531 | NCBI WGS metagenome assembly VYLC01 (sample SAMN12291787, study PRJNA351875) | freshwater metagenome | isolation source: freshwater lake | place: USA: Michigan, Gull Lake | collected 2013-08-08
GATAATTTTTGCTTATGGAATCGTGAAATGCTTATCGGGCAAGACTTTTAGGGCTATTTTGCGGATATTCTATCAGTATAGACCTCGTTTCCACACATAAACCAGAAGAGCCAATAAATCGAGTTGGCAAATCTATTATAAGTTTGTACGCACTTAAGTTACACTGACAGCATTACCCTTATTTTTCAGTTTTCTCAGCCATTTTTCTGCGTTATTCTTTATTTTCAAATATTACCAAATCATTACCGCTCCCTCCCTTGACATCTCTGTTACAAGCTTAAGTTGTCACCAATGAAATCCCATAGTTAACTTTTGATGAGCGGTATCTTATCCGACAAAGCCCCGAACCTGAAAACCGAGGCGGGATTTTCATATGATAAATTATCATATAAATAATATTACCTTATCTCCTGACCCATGACCCAATCAAGCACCAAACAACGGATCTCTATTACCGTCGATTCTAAATTGCTTCAAGATATTGACCAATTGACGGAGAATCGCTCTGCTGCTGTCGAAGAAGGATTGCGACTGTGGCACCGACAGCAGATAGAAAACCAGTTACGCACCTTCTACCAAACCCAAAAACCAACTGAACGGCAATTTGACCTGGACTGGGGAGAATTCGCCCAAACCCAAATGGAAGAAATCCTCGACCCGGAAGGACTTTAACATGGAAGATGACAATTATCCCCATCAAGGGGAGATTTATTTAATTCGCGCCCTTAAAACCATAGGAGATACCAAAAAACGCCCTGCTGTTGTCGTTTCTATCAATGTCAGGAATCAGCTTTCTAGCAGTGTTTTGGTTGTTCCCTTGACCAGCGATTTAACCAGTGGAGAAACCCCAACCCGTATTTTGATCGAAGCGGGAGAAGGCGGACTCTTAACAGATTCTCTGGCCTTATGCGACAATATCTCAGCGATTCGCCAAGTTTATCTGGAACAAGGTCCCTATGGCGCAATTTCGCCTCAATCCCGACAACGAATTCAACAGGGAATTAAAATTGCGATCGCTATCTTTTAATTCCCTGTTTTATTGGGAAAGATAAAAGTTAGCCAACTTAATTCCCTCGGAAAAATTTGCAGCCTGTAGGTTGGATTGACGTAAGGAAACCCAACACACAATTAGATAACCAACTACAATAATCTATATTAAGCCAATAAAGCCTGTTTTATTGGGTTTCCTGCCTCCTATTGACAGTATGCTAAAACTAATCATGGCCAATTCAAACTTGAATTGGCGTTGTGATAGTCACCGTTTTCCTGTATAATTAATTCCATACAATACGAAAAGATGATAGATTCTATGATAAAAACTCTGTTAGTTTTTACCGCCCTACTAATTTTAGGAGGAATTGCTCCAAAATCAATATCTTCTGCTACAGACTTAGAGGTAGTGGAAGTTTCCTTGACGAGCGGAGTCGATAGCAAAACCCGTGACAAATATGAGAGCATCGTCTATCCCGCAGTGAGCTGTGAAAACTCCAACTATATTGATAACGAATCTCTATCTACTTTGTACTCTCGAATTAATAGCAAAGTTTTTTTATGGACTCGAATCAAATCTAATAAGACAGTAAATTTACTACATAGGTGGTACAAAGAAGAGATTTTGTCTGCGACACCATCTTCCTTTTTTGATTCCGTGAAGGGTATTCTTACTCTTTTCAGATTAGTTCCTCCGGGGACAGAATGGGCAGAACTATCTCAGGTTAAGCTTCTTGTGAATTCTTCAACATCTTGGAAAACATGGAGTAACTATGATTTTTTGAAAAATCCCAGTCCAGAAGGCAAATGGAGAGTTGACGTCGTTGACTCTAGAAATACCTCTAAAATACTCTGCCGTGTTACATTTAAAGTTAATGCCCATGATTAATTTTCAATAGTCGTGACTAACATCTGAGAGCGCAATTCCACTCTGAGAGAGGAGTCGCACTTCGGAATAATCAACTAAGTCTGTCATCACTTTTGAAAAATGATATAGGGTCAATTGAAATTTAGTTTTTGTTATAGCAGTTTTCATCAGAATGAGATATGGGCAAGGAGCTTAAACCCTTTGTTTGCAAAAATTGTCGATACCTCACTAACGTGAAAAGGGCTATATTCGATACCCATTATTAGTATTGAGATTACTTTTTATCTTCACTTTGATCGCTACTTTCATTAATTTTAGATTGATTGATTAACAAAGTAATAATCTTGAGTTGATCTTCAATTATTTTCTCATTTTCGGAACTTTCTCTCGCCTTGCTTTTAATATCTTCTAAAAGACTTTGAGCCAGTTTTAATGAATTTTCTCTCTCTAAAGAATGTGCATATTTGCTTGATTGTTCAACAGCAGATTTATACAAAAATAAAAAAGTGGCTCCGATAAAATTACTTATCATTCCAGATACTGCACCTACAACAGAAGGAATGTAATTAGTGGGAGATGGCTGTTGATTATTTTGGGTTAGATTAATGATCATACTCCAAACAAGAGAAACTATTATTAGGATAAATCCTGCACCCATGGCTATCACAGTAAAAGTAAAAATAATCTGAATTTGAGACAAATTTACTCGGTAGTAATTTTGTAGGCTAATTTTCTTTTCTGTAGCAATATTTTTGATATCGAGGTTTGTTTCTTTTACCAACCTTACAATAATACTAAGACAAAGGAAGATAAATGATAGTGTGAAACTTATTATGTATCTACTCCTGCTTAAATTTTTTTGTGATCGTAAAGACTCCCATTCAGTTTGAAATAATTGCTTGTCCGTCTGTACTTGTTGAACATTTAAGCTGCCACGTGCTCTATCTATGTCAGATAGAACAGTTCCCTTATATTTTTCGTTTGTATTATAAAAATCTTTAGGCAATTCACCATAAAAATAATAGGATAATCCTATATCTTCGTCTCTGTTCGCTTTTTTGCCAGTAAATCCTTTCTCTTTTGACTCTAAAAATCTTTCCTTATTAATTCTTATAATATCAAATCTCCAATCAGCAAAACCACTACTGTCTAAGCTATTAATTGTTTCCAAACGAGCAAGTATTTGAATATATTGTTGTTTCTTTGCCTCATCTTTTGATAAAGACGTACTCCAACCGAAGGAAAACAAACCACCACCAACAAAAATGCCAGAAAGAAATAAAAACAATTTAAACATAGACATAGACATAACTTTTAGACTCTTCTAGGTTCTGTGTGATAAGTTTAACTTACCATAGAAGCGATCGATCTTTGTGTCCTTTGTGTCTTTGTGGTTCGTTCCACCCCCTCGCTAGGAGGAATGTATCTTAGAATACATTTTACCCACCAAACTTGGGAGAGCCACTTTTATTCTCCGAAGACTGTTTTTCAATAATTTGTGTCTAATATTACAATGCCTCATTATGCTTACAGCATTTATCATAAAGATGAAGTGTAACCTAATTTGGTATTGACTGCTGACGACCGACTCCCCAAAACGAAAACTTAACTTCGTACCTCACCATTAAGATAACTGCTCTAGTTTAGCCAGTCATTGACAGTAGGCTAAAACTAATAATTAATATCATCGTCGCAATCACTCGTGGACTGGAGACAACAACTGATTATTTTTACCCGTTATCCGGAATTGGGGAAAGTAAAAACCCGGATGATTCCAGCTTTGGCAGCCGAGGGAGCCGAAGAATTGCACCGCAAACTGGCCGAATATACTCTCAGTAAATTAGCGGGTTTGAGGAATTTTCTCTCCCTGATCATTTACTACCATGGTGGCAGCGAGGAGAAAATGCGTACTTGGTTAGGTGAGCATTATTGCTATCATTCTCAACGGGGAAAAGACTTAGGAGAAAAGATGCAAAATGCTTTTGCCGATGGTTTTGCTCAAGGGATGACAGCGATCGCTATTATTGGCACAGATTGCCCAGAAATCGGGGAAAAAGAGATTTTAGCAGCCTTTGAAGCCCTAAAAACCCACGATATGGTTTTAGGGCCAGCGTTAGATGGAGGATACTACCTAATTGCTTTAAAACAGGTCTTTCCAGAGCTTTTTAGCGATATTCCCTGGGGAACGGGGGAAGTCCTGGCAAAAACTCAGACAATCGCCGCTAAACTGGCTTTAAAAACCGCTTATCTGCCTAAATTAGCCGATATTGATCGCCCGGAAGACCTGCCTATCTTAAAAAAATACCTGCCGGAATTAAGGTTGAACGATGACGGGGGTTCCCATGCGGACTAAATCAAACAACACTTTTACATCCCGATTCCGCATCCGCACACAACCATGGGAAGCGGCGCTACCGAGGGAATTTTCCGCGGGGGTCCCGTGAAAACCGATGGAATTTTTGCCGTCAGTCCAAAAACCGATCCATCTTTCCCCTAAGGGACTATTGGCACCGGGGGTGCTGACTTTGCCTGTCCAGGGACTTTTCCAGACGGGATTGCGAACTAATTCTCGCACCTCAAATTTACCAGTGGGGGTTTCCCAGCCTTTTTTGCCGACGGCGACGGTAAATTGTGCTAAAACTTGCTTATCTTGATAAACGTAAACTTTTCTCTCTTTCAGTTTTAGGACCAGATGGGTAGCAAGAGTTTGATTGGCCGCCGTATTCGGGGTGACGGTGCTGATTTGGTTAGCTTGGGCCGGATATACGGGTAAACAAGTTAATCCTAATCCGATGATTAAGAGGGTCAAATTTCGTTTGAACGCCATTTTTCCCACACTCCTCAATTGCTATAGCGATAATTTTTAAGGATAGCAAATAGGGAACTTTTTGGAACCTCAAGCCGTCCACGCTGTGCCAGTTTTAGCTTCGTACTGCCGACAACCTTCACAAGGACCTGGGGGATTAACCGCACAACGCAAATGGGGGGAATACGCATTAAAACGACAACTAAGATCACCGATAAAGGCCGGTTTATTTTCTGTCTCTAGAGGTATTGACAAAAAATCACTGGCCATCACCGCACTGTATTCGTGACGATGGCGAATCCCTCTCAAACGGTTGCTTAATCTCTGTTGGGATCGGTTAATTAACCAGAGACTAACGAGAGAGGGAAAGAGAGCGAGGATAAAAACAAAGGTTATCCTGATCACGATTTCAGTTTAGGCGATCGCCAGTGATGCTAACTTATTATCGAGGCAGTCCCTAGAAATTAGGCCATAACCAGGGAAGATTTAAGGGGTTCTTCCTTTTTGCTTTCATAAACTGCCCCAGGACCGGGGAATCCTCTGGTTAGTTCCCGCACTTTAATCTCACCTGCTTGCAGGGATTTGGTCAAAATTTCCATGGCAACCACGGGTTTACCCGCACCACAGAAGAATAAATCAGCGGCGAAATAGCCGTGTTCAGGCCAGGTGTGGATCGCGATATGAGATTCAGCTAAAGTCGCCGTCGCGGTAACTCCGTGGGGACTGAACTGGTGGACACACAAATCGATCAGCGTTGCTTCTCCTGCCGTAATTCCATCGAGGATAGCGCGGCGAATGCGCTCGGGATCGTTGAGGAGGTCAGCAGGTACTTGCCAAGCATCGACAATCAAATGGGTTCCCAGTTTGGTCATTTTTTTTTCAATACTCCCTATCGAAAAACCTTCACAGAATTACCAGTATAACACAATTTTTCTAACTTGTGCAAAAAAGATCTGGTTTTTCTCGGGTACTTTCTCTAAAAAACTGGGACAGAGCGGGGGAGAAGGGTGTGGGGCGAAGGCTTACGTCTGCTTGACAATAGTATCGTTAGGCGTTAGGATTTGGTCATGATCGTCAATTTCAAGTCCGAAGAGACTAAGCTCATTTTCGAGGGGTTTCAGTCTCGTCACTATCCCCCTGATATTCAATCGGTCGCTCTACGAAAACTGCTAATCCTTGCAGCGGCGGTATCGATTAATGATCTGCGTGTCCCACCGGGTAATCGGTTGGAGAAGTTGCAGGGCGATCGTCAGGGCCAGTACAGCATCCGTATTAATGACCAATGGAGAATTTGCTTCATTTGGACTGATGAAGGCAATGCTGATCAGGTAGAGATAGTGGACTACCACTAAAATTAGCTAAATGCGATGAATAACAACACTTCGACACATTTCGACAAGCTCAATGTAAAAGCTCAGTTGCACCGGTTGCCCAATATCCATCCCGGTGAAATCCTCAAGTTAGATTTTCTGGAACCGCTCAATATTACCCCCTACAGACTGAGTAAAGATTTAAGCGTAGCTCAAACTCGTATCGGTGAGATTTTAGCCGGTAAGCGTAGTATCACTGCGGATACAGCTTTGCGTCTGTCACGATATTTTGGTAACAGTCCTCAGTTTTGGCTGAATCTTCAAACAGACTACGATCTCCGTCAAGCTCAGGCAAAGAATGCCGAAGTTTATAACCAAATTCCTATTACTCCATTTACAGATGTAGCTTAGGGTCCTAATTTTATCTGGGAGGGGGGACGGGATTAGTGGGGACGGTGGGACTGGGAGAAGCGGCAGGAATGGGGGGATTTTCGGGTTTACGGACTTGGGGGACGGGTAACAGATAGAAAAGTAGGGCGCAAGCGACAAGACTGCCTAATCCTGCCAAAAAAGGTACTGTTCGACTGGCCACCGATTCATTAACCTTATGGTAGCGACGGGAAACTGGCTGTAATTTCAGGGTTAGGTCGGGTAAAGTGCGAGTATCGGCAAAAAATTGGTCAATCGCTTCTATTAAATCGAATAACTGCACGGTACTGATTTCTATCTTGACCGGACTTTCCGGGATATTCAAGTCCGTTGATGGATACCAGACCAGACGATGGAGATTATGGTCCATCTTTTCTAGGTACACATGATCTGGTTCATGGACGGGGTCTTGGGGATGACGAACACCACTCAAAAATTCTTGGGCATACTGACTGACCGCTTGTACTAAATTTTCCAAGAAAACCCGACCACCTTGCAGGACTTTATTGGCCCCGATTAACCGACATTCTACGTTAGTCAAAATTGAGAGTAAAGGTCGGCTATCACCGGGGTTAGCTGGGGCGAAATCATCGCCGAAACCATCGAGAATCAGGGTACAATTGGGCAAGCTATACTGTCTTCTCATTTTTACACGATCTCCCCATCAAATAAACTAATCCAAAACCGCTGCATTCCCGTCGTACCAGTACAAAATAATAACTGATCGAGGAGGGATAAAGCCAGTTCATTTAAAGCATTTTCATCGGCTAGATAAACCGATACTTTGGCCCGGCGGGGGTTCATGCGACTGCGAAAATTGGAGCGAAATCTTTCTAGGTATTCTGATAAAAGAAAATTATTATCCACGGGTAAACCCTTTGATTCCATCTGTTGCCGCGCTAACAGTAATTGTCGGATGGATATAGCTAGAGGTTTGGCCCGATAACTGGCAATGATAACTAAAGCTTTTGCTTGGTCAAGGGTAAGACGGTCGAGGGTGTAGGAAATTCGCCATGGATTAGTACAGCGTAAGCGCCAGAAAATAATCCGGTTTTTAACAATTTTATCGAGTCCTAGTTCTTTACAGAGGGCTAACAGGGCCTCCCCGGCACCGACTTCTAAGGATTCCAACGCTAATAGCATTAAATCGATATGCTGTTGGAGATGTAGGGCGCATTGCTGACTGGCAATCGGAAAATCGGGTAAAACGCTTAAAATAACTGGTTTTTCTGGGGCTGATGCTGTAGATTCGGGCGTTAGGCTAGTAGAGGTCATGATATAGGAGAACTAAAACACAAGGGCGATCGAGTCAGGGTATTGTAAATTGTATTGTATAGATAGCTGTCCCCCATTTTACGAGACACGGAAACCGAATGGATCTGAAATCATTGATTCGCGATATTCCCGACTTTCCCAAACCGGGTATTGTCTTCCGCGATATTACTACCCTACTCAATCATCCCCAAGGATTACGTTACACGATCGATACCCTAACGGCAAAGTGTCGCGATTCCGGTTTATCCCCCGATTACATTGTCGGTATGGAATCCAGGGGTTTTCTCTTTGGTGTTCCTTTAGCATACCAATTAGAAGCGGGATTTATTCCTGTCCGGAAACCGGGCAAATTACCCGCCGCCGTTCACAGTATCGAGTATGATTTGGAATACGGAAGCGATAGCCTCGAAATTCATCAAGACGCGGTGGCGGCCCATCATAAAGTCTTAATTGTCGATGATTTGATCGCGACGGGAGGGACGGCGAAAGCAACGGCCGATTTATTAGAAAAAATTGGTTGCGAGGTGTTAGGATTTGCTTTTATCATCGAGTTAATCGACCTCGGTGGTCGGGGAAAATTACCCGATTTACCGATTATTACCCTCATCGATTATTAGGTTTTTTTTAAGTACCTAAGCAGAATTAATTACACATTTCGCTAACACTCTGGCAAGAGTGCCTATCTCAAAAATGGCAATTAATTCTGCACGACTATTTATCTCCTGACTCCTGAATTGGAGTCCCCACTAGGAAATTAACTTGGCACGATTACTTATGACGGCGACTGATGATAATTATAAGGATGCAACCGCTCGATCGAGTGCTAATGGGTTACAATCTCTCCTAACTAGCGAAACTTTTTTATATATTGTCAAGCGTGTTCTCCAGGGTTTATTAACTCTGTTGTTGGCCTCGGCTTTGAGTTTCGCTATTATCCAATTAACCCCCGGCGGTTTTCTGGCTTTGCTTGACCTTAATCCCAAGATTAGTCAGGAAACTAAAGAACAATATATTGCCCTTTTTGGTTTAAAAGACCCGCCGATTGTCCAGTATTTTAAATGGTTATGGCAAGTGGTAACTCAGTTTAATTTTGGTCTGAGTTTTACCTATTTTCGTCCCGTGTCTTCCCTATTATTAGAGAGAATTCCAGCGACGTTATTAATGTCTTTGACTTCCATCATTTTAACCTGGGCGATTGCGATTCCCTTGGGCATTCTCAGCGCCGTCAAACAAAACCAATTTATCGATAAATTTTTCCGAGTTATCAGTTATGTTGGTCAAGGTTTCCCCAGTTTTATCACTGCCCTTTTACTGCTAATTCTCGCCCAAAATGTCTCGCCGCTTTTACCGGTGGGTGATATGACCAGTATTAACTATTCGGAATATTCCCCTATCGGTAAAGTTTTAGATATCGCTTGGCACATGATTTTACCAACTATTGCCCTGACAGTTACCAGTTTTGCCGGATTACAAAGATTGATGCGGGGACAATTATTAGATGTTCTTCGACAGGATTATATTCAAACCGCGAGGGCGAAAGGTTTACCAGAAAATAAAGTTATCTATGTCCACGCTTTACGCAATGCTATTAATCCCCTGATAACTCTTTTGGGCTTTGAATTTTCCAGTTTGTTAAGTGGGGCATTTATCGCCGAATTTTTCTTTAACTGGCCCGGATTAGGTCGTTTAATTCTGCAAGCTGTGACGGCTAAAGATTTATATTTAGTTATGGGCAGTTTAATGATGGGTGCTACTATGTTGATTATCGGTAATCTCCTGGCTGATTTACTTCTCAAAGCTGTAGATCCTAGAATTAAATTGGAGGATTTAAAGTAGGGAGATAGGGAAATGGGGAAATTCAACTAAAACCCCAAAACCCTAAAACCCTAAAACCCCAAAACCCTAAAACCCAACCCCTAACCCCCAACCCCTTTTTTCCTTTTCACTTTTTACTTAACAAAATATGTTAGCAACTACACATTATTTACTCAGGTCAAAACAAGACGGACAATACCTAGTGGCGCGTCTGAGAAAAGGTGAAAGCGAAACTCCGGCTAGTTATCTGCTTCTGTTTAAAGAATCCTACGATGCTTTAAGTTATATCAATACCCATGCTCAGGATTTAGCCAATAATTTTTCAGTGGAAACTCTCTCAGGAACACAATTAAAGGGACTGATGCAGCGATGGGGATTTGCAGGAATTGGTTTAGTTAGTGAACCGTTGGAACCACAGGTACAGTTTTTAGCCTACGAAAAAGGATTTAATCTCTAAACTATGAAAAAGCTGTTAATCACTGGAGTTAGTGGGTTTTTAGGTTGGCATATTTACCAAAAAACTCGCTCATCCTGGGCAAGTTTTGGTACATATTTTAATCACAATGTCAATAGTAATGACCCAAATTTAATTAAAATTAACTTAACAGACTTAGCCGCAGTTAAAGAACTTTTTCAACAGATTAAACCCGACGCGGTAATTCATGCGGCTGCCCAATCAAAACCGAATCTCTGTCAAGAATTTCCCCAAGCATCCGAGGCAATTAATCTGACAGCTTCTCTAGAAATTGCCCGTTTGTGTAGTCAATATCAAATACCGCTAGTTTTTACCTCTACCGATTTAGTTTTTGATGGTAAAAATGCCCCCTATTCCGAAAATGATCCGGTTTCTCCCGTGAGTATCTATGGTGAGCAAAAAGTAGCGGCAGAAAAGGGTATTTTAGCAATATATCCTTGGGCGGCTATCTGTCGAATGCCTTTGATGTTTGGTTCCCCTTCTCCCACCGCTAATAGTTTTCTCCAACCCTTTTTAAAAACCCTCCAAGAGGGAAAAGAATTATCTCTATTTACTGATGAATATCGTACTGCTGTTGGGGTTAATAGTGCGGTGAATGGTTTACTTTTAGCTCTAGAAAAAGTGCAAGGTATTATTCATCTAGGGGGTAAAGAAAGAGTTTCTCGTTATCAATTTGGTTTACTAATGGCGGCAGTTTTTAACATTACTAGGAAACAAATAAAACCCTGTTTACAGTCCGATGTTCCCATGATTGCGCCGCGTCCGCAGGATGTTTCTCTTGATAGTTCTCTCGCTTTTTCTTTGGGTTATCAACCATTAAGTATTAAAACCGAATTAGAGGCAATTAGAGATGAAATTATCTGAACAAAAGCGGACTATATTAATTATCTTGCTCCTTTTTTTTACCGCTATTCTCATGACCAATTATTTTGAGGTAGGGATGACAGGAGTGTTGGCTTTTTGGGTTGCTTATCTTTCTAAAGGATTGCGAAAAGTTAAGTAAAAAAATATTTTTTTCAATCAACAATCTCAAATTCTATTGACTGCTCTTGGGCAAAATTATAGGTAAAATGATCGATAATATTAGTATCGCTCAATTCGAGATTATAAAAATCGATCGCTGGTTGATCAAAAAGTGGGCCAGCGTGCCAAGTTCCCACCTCTAATTTAATAAAACAGTCCCCGGGGATGCGAAAAACCTTTAATTTTTCTAAATCCGGTTGAGTCTGAGGACTAGGGGGGGCCACTCCTAAAAACCACTCTTGTCCCCCCAAAGAACCGAGACATTGGGTACATTGACTATGACGAGTAATTCGCTTAAATTTACGTCCGCGAGTCTGTAAACGCATAATATAAAAGCGCGGCACACCGTTTTTTAAATGCAGTTGTGCATCGCTTTCATCAAATATTTTCCCGTCATGACTAGGGGTTATTAATTGACCGTAGGGACGGAAACTCTCGGCGGTAATTAGTTGCGATGCCAGGGGACGAACGGTAATCGAATTACTCATAAAAATTACTGCTGACTAACAGTTATAGCTGTACCATCTCGGAGAGAAAGAATATTATTAACGGCAATTCTTTCCCCGGCATTTACTCCAGAAATAACCTGATAAGCTTGCCCTTGAATTGTGCCAACTTGAATTGGTTTTTGTCTTACCACTAAACGCTCCTCGGCATTTTCTTGACCTTCTTTAGCCTTTTCTTTTTCGGCCACAAAAACAAAATTTTGCGCCCCGATGCTAGTCACTGCCGTGGTGGGGATTAATACCCCCGGTTTTTGATCCCAAATTACCCGCGCCCGCACATATTGATTATTGCGAAGACTGCCATCATTAGTAAAGGAAAATTTCACTAAAACCGATTGGGTAGCTTGGGAAACGGTGGGGGAAATAAAAGTTACTTGACCGCGAACCCCCGCACTGCCATCAGGATTAATAATTTCCACGGGCAACCCGACACGCAGACGCGGTTGTAATTCCACGGGAATCTGCACATTTAGTTCCAAAGTTTTATTGTTAGTCAACGAGGTTAATTCTTCACCTAGGGAGATAATATCGCCGACCTTTCTTTGATTAAAATCGCCGACAAAACCAGCAATCGGGGCGGTAATGGTGTTAAAAACTAAATTCTGACGCGTCGCCCCTAATTGCCCCTCAGTGCTGGCTACCGCCGCTTGACGACTGTTCACCGTTGCCGCTGCCGCCGCCACCTGTTGCTGTGACGCTAATTCGTTTTGAATGGCGATATTTAATGCTTCTTTGTTTGCCTGTAGGGTAGCTCTAGCCGCCGTCACCTGTTGACGGGCCGCATCACGATTTTTAGACTGGGACTCTACTTCCGCCCTGGCGGCCTGAATGTCGCGGCGGCGATCATCTAAGTCCTGTTGGGGCTGTGCCCCTTGTTTGACCAGAAATTCGGCTCTTTTTAGGTTTTTTTCCGCTAAATCTAAATTAGCTCTCGCTCTCTGTAAATCAGCTTCGGCGGCGCTCAAGGTGGCGATCTGACTTTTAACATTAGCTTCGGCATTGGCCACATTTGCCCGATTCTGGGCAATTTGGGCTTTATTTGCCCTCACTTGCGCTTGTCTTTGCCTTAAATCCGCCTCAGACGCATTGAGATTCGCTTTGGCCGAATTTACCTGGCCGATGCCGGCGTTTACCTGTTGCTGTTGTTGTTCGGGATCCAATTCGGCGATTTTTTGTCCCTGAGTTACCTGATCGCCAGATTTAACGAAAATAGACCGAATCCGACCAGTAATCTGGGGGGAGACGCTAACACGCTGTTGGGCGATCAAAGTACCCACAAATTCGCTACTTTGCACTAATTTGTCGGTGCCGAGGGTTTGCAGTTTGACGGGAACAGCCGCCGGTCCTGTGGCCTGGGGGGTTTGGGGGGCGCAACCAGCTACAATTAGGGAAACGGCGATCGACGAACCGATCGCTGTCGATACGTTAACGGATCGTTTAATCATTGTTAAATTTGGGGGTTTTTGGCAGAAAAAGTGCTAGTAAATCGGAAAAAGAAGAGGAGGATGAGGAGAGAAGCTTTTCCTTAAATTTTACTCTACAGAATTGATCGCCGTGATCACTGTTTGCTTTGCCCTAAGCTAACAATATTACAGGTAACTAATCTTTGGGCGAGGGTGGTGTATTCTAGGCGACCACCGGCGATCTGATATTCGTCCCGGGGCGCCGGCAGATGACCGACGGGAGCATTGAGGGTATAGTTAAGATTTTCTTTAAAAATAATCCAATCACCATCTTTACGCCAACCGATTCGATCGCCAAAAGTTTGAAAATTTTCGATCGCCACTAAGCGGCCCGGTCGATTACCTGTCTCGATAAAAATGCGAAATTGGGTAGTGAAACTAAAACGACCCCCGGAAGCTTCTTTCCAGAGTTGATCCATCTTTTGCAGATCCCAACAGGCCAATTTTTGCAGGTCTTCCATGGTAAACCAGCCCTGTAATTCCCGTCCGGTTGCTTTCAGGATTAAATTGCGGGTTTCATCGTTAGCTTGTCGCCAATTTTGTTGAGCGAGGAAATTTTTCAGGCGAGTGTAATTAATGCCCGTGGTCGGTGATACCATTTCCCCAGAGGTGGCAGTCTGGGCAACGATCGCCGGCAAGGGATTGAGAAATAAAGCGATCGCAAGAGTGATCTGACACAAGGAAAAATTAATTCTCATAAACCCTATTTATTAACCTGATGCAAAGAAATCCTACAATAGCATAGACGAAATTTGCCGTTTTTACCGCCTCCTTAACTCCTATGGCTTTCACTTGGATCCGACACCACATTTTGGGATTGCAAGACTGGCAACCGGAAGAATACCAAACCCTACTACAAACGGCCTCTAGTTTTCGTGAAGTTCTTTCCCGACGTACCAAGAAAGTGCCGGCCCTACAAGGTCAAGTGGTGACAAATCTTTTTTTTGAACCTTCCACCCGCACCCGTAGTAGTTTTGAACTAGCGGCCAAACGTCTCTCGGCCGATGTTCTTAATTTTGCCCCGGGTAGTTCCAGTTTGACTAAGGGTGAAACGATTCTCGATACCGCTTTAACCTATGTGGCCATGGGTACGGATATCTTTGTCATCCGACATCAACAGTCGGGAGTTCCCGATTTAATTGCCGCAGAAATGGATCGTTTGCAGTCGGGGGTCAGTATTCTTAATGCTGGGGACGGTCAACACGAACACCCCTCCCAGGGACTTTTAGACCTGTTTACGATCTGTTGTCTGTTAGATGAAGAAAATCCCCGTTTAGAACTGTTAGAGGGCAAAAAAATCGCTATTGTTGGGGATATACTCCATTCTCGTGTCGCTCGGTCTAATATCTGGAGTTTAACCACGGCTGGGGCGGAAGTACATTTGTCCGCACCCCCCACCCTACTGCCGAAATATTTTGGGACATTGTGCGATCGCCTATTTCTCCACTGGGATTTAGAACCAGCTTTAGAAAAGGCCGATTTTGTTATGACCCTGCGACTGCAAAAAGAACGAATGACTGCCAATCTTTTGCCCAGTTTACGGGAATATCATCAAAGTTTTGGCATTACTCGTCCTCGTTTGCAATCCTGTCAACCGGGGGTGAAGGTACTTCATCCCGGTCCTGTGAATCGGGGAGTGGAAATTAGTTCCGATTTAATGGACGATCCCGATTTTAGTCTGATTTCCCAACAAGTTACCAGTGGTGTCGCTGTCAGAATGGCTTTGTTATACCTCATCGGTAATCTTCGCAGCGACCGGTAAAAGCTTCTCAGGGATTTGCTCTTTTAGTCTGGTTTCATTGAAACAATCCTAAAGTTTCTATCAAGGTAAATATCATACTCTCTTCCTCCCTCACACACAGCTTCTGCTTCAAATAGGTTAGTCTCAACATCAAATTTCATCGCTCTAGGATTCCTACAACCCTGTTTTAGCAAAGCATCAGTCAACCGTGATGTTTCTTCTGCGGTCAAAGCTCGATAATCACTGCTATTAGCTTGACCTGCATAGATTGACATTCCCATAATACTAAGGGATAGTAAGCTTATGAGCGATTTGGTCTTCATTTTTTCAACTTCCTGAATACAATAAAAACATCATTGCAAGGGTTTTAGACCCAAGTTTTCGGTAATTAGTTCGGCACGATTACCGACCAACTATATCTTAGGGGAAGCATACCTAGATTGCAATAAGTATAAATACTCAAGCTATCCCTGGGGCTTTTCTAGAAACTTTGACCGATACCGAATTCCGTTCTCAAGGGAAGGGTATAATTAAACTAAGAAATCAACATTTTCAGCTAAAGCCATGCAATTAGCCTTAGAACAAATTATCGTCAATCCCGGTCAACAGTTACTTTTAAAAGAGCTTAACTGGCAAAAATTTGAGACAATATTATCAGAATTAGGAGAAAGTCGTGCTTCTCGGTTATCCTACAGTAACGGAATATTAGAAATTATGGTACCTTTACCCGAACATGAAAAAGATAAAGAAATCATTAGTTATATGGTTCAGTTTTTGTTAGAAGTACTCAATATTGATTTTGAACCGTTAGGATCAACAACATTTAAAAACGAGCGGATGAATCAAGCGGTTGAACCTGATGCCTGTTTTTATATTAAAAACTATCAAGCCGTTATTGGCAAAAATAGACTTAATTTAGAAAGTGATCCCCCCCCTGATTTAGTCCTAGAAATTGATATTACTTCCCGTACCTATTTAGATAATTATCGACAGTTAGGTGTTCCCGAACTGTGGCGTTATACTCAAAGTGGCCTACAGATTAATTTATTACAAGAAGGAGAATATATTGAGTCTTTAAGCAGTCCCAATTTTCCTCAGATTCCGATTATTGAATTAATTAATCAATTTGTTAAACAAAGTCAACAACTGGGGAGAAGTGAAGCCATCAGAAACTTTAAAAATTGGCTGACGGAAAATATAGATAATAGTTGAAAATCCTAACATTTTTGACTTAGATAAATTTGTCCGTCGAGAGTTGTATAAACTTCTTGCGGTTCAATGATTCAGTTTGTTACTAGAATCTAGTTCACAAAAATAGATTAGATCATTGTTTTGAGCAGGGGATTTTTTAACCTCAGTGGGTGTGGATAAATCAGACAGGACAGAGGTTACAGCCGTTGGTGCTAGTTCTGAAAGTACCATGGTTATTCATTCCTCGTAGTTCGATTTTTACTTTGATAATTAATCAATTCACCGAGGCCGATTAAAATTCTAGAAACTAGCAGAATGAGAGCCTCTTGATTAAGAAAATATCCCGTAGAGGCTGTTAAAAAGTTACTGTTTTCTTGTCAGTTAAATTTTGTTAAGATAATGCCCAAAAACTACAATTTATGGTAGGAAAAGAGGTAAGTCGAAACCGAGTTTGATTTTTGCTTACTCTAAATCAGAAAGGGCATTGGGCAAGATTAGCTAACTATCCCTTTTTTGCCTCTTCCAGGTCATGATAATGCTGATAAGCACCGATTTCGGGGTTAAAGGGGGCGATTTCTTCAGTTACAGTTAATCCCAAACCTTCTAACATTGCTTGTAGGACAGAATCGGGGGCCAGACGGAGGTAATCGGGGTTAATTTCTAAGGCCACATGACGATTACCGAGGTGATAGGCAGCTTTGAGGAGTAAATCGGTTGAGGGGGCGGTAATAGTGATAACTGGTTCTGGTTTAGCAATAATTTGAATAATTTCTCCGTTTTCCCCCCGCAGGAAATCGCGATCCTGTAGAATTGTGCCGCGGGGTAAACGAAAACAGAGGGAAAAACCTTCGGGACTGTCGAGACGATAACGGCTGCGAGTGCGTTCTTCGGCCGTAAGTAGAAGGCTAAAAACTACCGTTTCTGGGGGAGGTGGACTAGCGGTATGACGGGGGGGTAAGCGCTCGGTAAAAGTTAACATGGTAGTAGTCAATGGGAAAAAACATTCTTAATTGTAGCCCTGACTCCAGCTTGACCCGAAAAACTGAGGAACTTTTTCTATTTATTCTCCCGTTGCAGACGAATCATCTCATTTTGCACCCGTCGTCTCAAGTTATCATCGGTACGAATCCGGTTAGTAATGGCGTTAAATTGAGCTGCGGTGAAGCCATTATCTTTGACAATCTTTTTTGAGTTATTACAATAATCTACGGCAATTCTTTGGGCATCAGCTGGAAGATTATTAAAGCTTTCCCGTTGGTTACAGGTAATTGCCGGGGGACTTTTCCGTAAAATTCGCGAAATTTCCTGATAAGCTTGTTTTCTTTGGGTTTCGATCGACAAAACTGCTTTGGCATAACGTTTGATTTGGTCAGCCGTAAAATCTTGAGTATAAGCGGAAGACTGAAAACTAACCACCTCCGTCGTCCAAGAAAATTCGGGAATCAGACCGCCAAGAATGGCGATTACTGCCAAAAAAGTCACAATAAAAGAACGTCTTAAGCTTTGACCTAGATCGGCTAGGGGATAGCAGTAAATCACCATGCGAGTTTGTCGCTGAATAGATAATGATAGCAAACTTTCCAGTTAAATCCTGCTTTTTTGAATATTTTTAACGATCATAAGTTCCAATTCTAGCCAATATCTCCTGGTCCCGAACTTAATTTTTGGGCAGAAATTGCTTTGGTAAACTTTTTTAACGTTTCTAGGGGCAAAATTAGTCAAAAATCTTTGAGAGAACCGATGAACGATTTTTGGGAAGTTAGGATACCTATCGCTTTTAGAGAATATTTATCGGCAATTTAGCCAGCTAATCTCTTTTTATTAGCTTATATCGCTGTTAATCTCTCGCTTATTCCCTTTTGTGTCTCCCTGTGGCGAGGAATCAGGAGGAAATCTAGATAAATTAAAGGTTTCAGCGATCCCGATCAAGACAATTCCCGCTTAGAATAATGCAGTGGAATATATAGCCAATGAGGATTTGAGGCATTATTTAGTGATCTCGATCCTGGCGAGTCCTCCACAGGGGAACCATAAACTACTGACAACCACCCTAAACTCAGAAAAACCGCAAAAAAAGGAGTTAGCGCATGAATAAAGGTGAATTAATCGATCAAATCGCTCTCAAAGCCTCTGTGACCAAAAAACAAGCAGATGCTGTTCTCACTGCCGCCATCGAAACCATTATCGAAGCGGTTTCTGAGGGGGACAAAGTAACCCTAGTAGGATTCGGTTCCTTCGAGGCCCGGGAACGTCAGGCCAGGGAAGGACGCAACCCGAAAACCGGCGATAAGATGGAGATTCCGGCCACTCGCGTCCCGGCTTTCTCGGCGGGTAAACTGTTTAAAGACAGAGTGGCCCCAGATAAGGAATAATTAGGGCTGGCTGAATAAATCTAAAAACCTTGTTGGATAAGACTTTTAGACTTTTTTCCCATCAAAGAGTGCCTTAGCCCGGGGTGATCGGGGGGAAAATTCAGGGACTTTTTCCCTGAAAATTAGGTAGTTGACCACCTGAAAATAGGTAAAACCCTACACCCCACACCCCACACCCCACACCCTGCCCCCAGGGAAAACTTTTTGCCGCAAACCCTAATTACTGTTGAGCTTCGATCGCTGTAAGTCTTTTGCCTAGACCTAAACATGGTGGTAATCTTGACTGGGCGGCCGCCATTGCCGGCTGTCCAGTTTCCTCTATTCTCGATTTTTCTGCCAGTATCAACCCCCTCGGTCCGCCGGAAAGCGCCCTAACCGCTATTAAAAGCCATTTAACCAGTCTGACTCGTTATCCTGACCCCGCGTATTGGCAGTTGCGTTCTGCCCTCGGCCAATGGCACAATATCGGGCCAGATTGGATTCTCCCCGGCAATGGTGCGGCTGAGTTATTAACCTGGGCCGGTCGGGAATTAGCAGCATTTGATAGTGTTTATGTACTAACACCCGCTTTTAATGATTACGAACGGGCTTTAAAAAGTTTTGGCGGGAAAATCTGCAAACATTCCCTAGATTTAACCAGTTTAAAGCCGGTTAATCCCGAAAAACAAGGCTTATTACTCAATAATCCCCACAATCCCACGGGGAAACTCTGGACGGTGGCGGCCATTCGTCCCTATCTATCGCAATTTGGTTTGGTGGTAGTGGATGAAGCTTTTATGGATTTTTTACCCCCGCAACAACAGGAGAGTTTAATATCTCTGTTGCCGGAATATCCCAATCTCGTGATTGTGCGTTCCCTAACTAAATTTTACAGTCTCCCCGGTTTACGTCTAGGATACGTCCTCGCCCATCCCGATCGCCTGTTACAATGGCAAAGATGGCGCGATCCTTGGTCGGTGAATAATTTGGCCGTGGTTGCCGCTATTGCGGGAATTGAAGATAGGGATTTTCAACAACAAACTTGGGATTGGTTAACGGCAGCCCGCAAGGATTTATGGCAGGGATTAGCTAATTTTCCGCAATTACAGCCCCAAACCAGTGCCGCTAACTTCCTCTTAGTACAATCTCAATCTTCCTGTTTACCCCTACAGGAAGCTTTATTAAAATATCATCGAATTTTCATCCGCGATTGTCTCAGTTTCCCCGAATTGGGCAGCAATTATTTTCGGGTAGCTGTCCGTTTACCGGCAGAAAATCAACGATTATTATCGGCTTTAGAGAGTATTTTAGCCGCGTCTGATAATTAGGGTTTGCGGCAAAAAGTTTGTTGGTGGGGTAAGGATTCAGGAGACAGGAGACAGGAGACAGCTATCAGGGAACGGATTTAGTATCAGACTAAATCTGATTATTAAAAACTGATTATTGATTCCCCCTATTGCCCCTTGCCTCTCCTTATACTAAATCCGGTTATTAAAAACTGATTATTGATTCCCCCTATTACCTATTGCTTTTTGCCTCTCCTGATACGTAGCCTATACTCAACGGATTTAGTATCATATCATATCATATCATACTAAATCCTGTTTTAAAAAGATGATAACAATCAGTCATAAGTTAGCCAATGATAGTTAGTCAAGTTTTTAATTTCATTAGTCATTGTTTCGAGATACTGACAACGAGTTAT
>VYLC01000122.1_pt1 | contig 18756 bp, 15 predicted proteins | sample 5109531 | NCBI WGS metagenome assembly VYLC01 (sample SAMN12291787, study PRJNA351875) | freshwater metagenome | isolation source: freshwater lake | place: USA: Michigan, Gull Lake | collected 2013-08-08
TTCTGTATCTATCTTTCAGTTCCTCTGAACTTAGATGTTCGGCTAAGTAAGCTTTCTTGGGCATTTTATCTCCTCGTCTTTACTTGTTTTATTATAACAGGATTTAGTATTACTCAGCCTTCAACGGGAACAGGGAGATTCCCCCGACCCCCAAAAAATTCGTCAAATTTTGTTGCAGAGTGCTTTACCCTGTGACCTTGACTTGCCAGAAGAAAGCCGGCGGTGTCTGGCGGGCAAACTTAATGTCTCTGGGGCAATCACGTTACTAAAAGGAGAAAAAATGTCTGAGGAATTTTCGTCTGTGGCGGCATCAGAAGTAACAGCAGCAGGTTGTGGTTGTGGAGGCACATTAAGTGCTACCCCCCAAGAGCAAACGGCTCCTAGCTTAACTGCTGTGGCTTCCAGTCCATCGGCTGGGGCTGTCCCCAGCGACACTCCCAACTTAAACAACTTAATTCAATCATTCCCTACTGCTGTAACTCAACAACCAACTATGCCCAACTTCACTGCTAATTCCGTTACTGCCAGCCAAGCTCCTAGCGAACTCGCCGAGATGGGTCAGCTTGTTTATGCTCTAGGAACCCTTGGTTATGACTTCGGCACAGAAGCTCGTCGCGACTCATTTAAACAACTCATGCCTCCCTTTGATTTAGGTGGAGGACTCATGGTTCCGGCGAACCCCTACGACGCCCGTCAGATGGTGGACTATCTAGGGGAAAACATCTCCGAGGCGCGATCGCTGATTTGGACATTAAACATTGAACTGACTCCGGTTTATGCGATTGATCCGGCTGGCCCCTTCGCCGCCGAGTCCTACCGCGCCCTTCAAGAACTCCTGGCGGGTCAAATCCAACCGGAAAACGATGGCGAATATGTTGAACGGGTAAGTATCCCCGGTATTTTAACTGGACGTAAGGTTAAACTCTTCTCCGGTCAAGTCATCCCGGTGATTGAACCCCAAAGCACCCGTGGTCTCTACGGTTGGAAAGTCAACAACCTGGTCAGCGCAGCGATGGACGCGGTACAAGCTGAAGATGGCACTGCTGACGAAGAAACGATCCGCAAAACCTTGGATGGCTTCCTCAACCGCATCTACTACGACCTCCGCAACTTGGGAACCACTTCCCAAGACCGCGCCCTTAACTTTGCCGTCACCAACGCCTTCCAAGCCGCCCAAACTTTCAGCCAAGCGGTAGCCGTTGGCATGGAACTCGATAGCGTTACGGTAGAGAAAAGCCCCTTCTGTCGGATGGATAGCGACTGCTGGGATGTGAAGCTGAAGTTCTTCGACCCGGAAAACAGCCGCCGTGCCAAGAAGATTTACCGCTTTACCATTGATGTCAGCGATCTAATTCCTGTCACCCTTGGCGAAGTTCGTTCTTGGTCTTCTCCCTACTAAGGAGCCGCACAATTTTAGTGAGAGTGCAATATTAGACCCCACTCTCACTAGGAGATGCAGATGTGTTCAGTTGATTAATACTCTCCATAGGGAGAATCCTAAACTATGCGACTTCCTCTATTATCTCCCCCGATTCAACGTCCCCATTTCATCCAGCCAGGACTGTGCGTGGATCTAGAAAATGGTCGTCCCGAAGATTTGGTGCATATTCGGATGGATCTGCTCCATGCCGCTAACTATAACGATCCTGCAGCCTTTGCCAACCGTAGTTTCAACCAAGTGATGCACTCTAGTGCCAGCCAAAGTTCAGCCAGCCAGGGCTGGGGCGGTTTTGGCAGTATGGGAGGATTCTATTAATGGGCTGCTAATCACTCGCCCTCAGCCAACCCTAAACATACAAGGACACTATGAGCAAGAACGAAACCACAACAACATCCTCGGAAGTCCCCTCTAACCCTGAACCAAGCAAGTCTGAACCAACGACGATCGCAACGCCTGAACCCAAAAAGTCTTACGTTCCCACTTCCCAGACCGGGCTGCAAGATTATTCCTACTGGTGCCAATACGTCAAGGATCAAGCCAAGAAATCAGACAAAGACCCTAAATCCTTCCGGCGCGGTCGCATTTGGGCTTAACCCCTAGCTGCTGGTCTTGTTATCGTCCACTTAATCACTGACTGTTCGTTCTATGCAATCCACCCCACTGCTCCAAATTCAACCCCACTTTCATGTCGAGGTGATCGAGCCAAAGCAAGTCTATCTCCTTGGCGAACAGGCTAACTATGCCCTCACCGGACAGCTTTACTGCCAGATTTTGCCCCTCTTGGATGGGCAACACAATCGTGAGCAGATTGTCGAGAAGCTGGATGGAGAAGTCCCAGAAGAATACATCGACTATGTACTGGAGCGCCTCGCTGAGAAAGGTTATCTGACTGAGGCAGCCCCAGAACTGTCCTCGGAAGTGGCGGCATTTTGGAGCGAGTTAGGCATTGCACCTCCGGTTGCGGCGGAAGCTTTACGGCAGCCTGTAACCCTAACCCCTGTGGGCAACATCAGTGAAGTGACGGTTGCAGCCCTGACAACGGCTCTGCGGGACATTGGTATTTCCGTGCAGACCCCAACGGAAGCAGGTTCTCCAACGGCGCTCAACGTCGTCTTAACCGATGACTATTTGCAGCCCGAACTCGCCAAGATTAATAAACAGGCACTAGAGAGTCAACAAACTTGGCTACTGGTCAAACCTGTAGGCAGTGTGCTGTGGCTGGGGCCTGTTTTTGTTCCGGGCAAGACGGGGTGTTGGGACTGTCTAGCTCATCGGCTACGGGGCAACCGCGAAGTCGAGGCGTCAGTATTGCAGCAAAAACAAGCCCAGCAGCAACGTAATGGTCAGTCCGGTTCTGTAATGGGCTGCCTGCCTACCGCACGGGCTACCCTGCCTTCTACCCTGCAAACGGGGCTACAGTTCGCGGCAACTGAAATTGCCAAGTGCATTGTCAAGCACCACGTCAATGCCACTGCACCGGGTACTGTGTTCTTTCCCACCCTCGATGGCAAGATTATCACCTTAAACCACTCGATTTTGGACTTGAAAAGCCATATCTTGATTAAGCGATCGCAATGTTCAACCTGTGGCGATCGCCAAATTTTGCATCGGCAGGGCTTTGAACCCGTAAAACTGGTATCGCGTCCTAAACACTTTACCCATGATGGCGGTCATCGTGCCTTTACCCCAGAGCAGACCGTACAGAAATATCAACATCTGGTCAGCCCCATAACTGGGGTAGTGACGGAACTGGTCAGACTCACCGATCCGGCTAATCCTTTGGTGCATACCTACAAGGCAGGTCATGCCTTCAGCAGTGCCACCACTCTGCGGGGTTTACGGAATACTCTGAAATACAAGAGTTCTGGTAAGGGTAAAACTGATATTCAATCCCGTGCCAGTGGGTTGTGTGAAGCCATAGAACGCTATTCGGGCATTTTTCAGGGAGATGAACCCCGCAAACGGGCAACTTTGGCGAAAATGGGAGATTTAGCCCTTCATCCTGAGTCATTGCTGTACTTTAGTGATCGCCAATATGCCAACCGGGAAGAGTTAAATGCTCAGGGTTCAGCCGCAGCCTATCGTTGGATTCCTCACCGTTTTGATCCGAGTCAAGCGATCGACTGGACACCTGTATGGTCTTTGACAAAGCAGAAGCATAAATATGTCCCTACTGCCTTTTGCTACTACGGTTATCCTTTGCCCGAAGAACAGCGCTTCTGTAAAGCAGATTCTAACGGTAATGCTGCGGGTAATACCTTAGAAGAGGCGATCCTACAAGGATTTCTGGAACTGGTAGAGCGCGACAGTATCGCTATGTGGTGGTACAACCGGATACGTCGTCCTGCTGTGGATCTGAGTACCTTTGATGAACCCTATTTCATGGATTTACAGCAATTCTATCAGCAACAAAATCGAGAATTATGGGTATTGGATGTAACTGCTGATCTAGGGATTCCGGCCTTTGCAGGGTTTTCTCGGCGCACGGTGGGTACTTCAGAACGGATCTCCATCGGCTTCGGGGCGCACCTTGACCCGACTATTGCGATTCTCCGCGCCCTAACTGAAGTCAGTCAAGTGGGATTAGAGTTAGACAAAGTTCCCGACGATAAGCTTGATGGCGAGTCCAAGGACTGGATGCTGAATGTCACAGTAGAAAATCATCCTTGGTTAGCGCCCGATCCCTCTGTGCCCATGAAAACTGCCAGTGATTACCCGAAACGTTGGAGTGATGATATTCACACCGATGTGATGAATTGTGTCAAAACTGCCCAAACAGCAGGACTAGAGGTGATGGTCTTAGACCAAACGCGACCGGACATCGGTTTGAATGTGGTCAAGGTTATTATCCCAGGAATGCGAACTTTTTGGACGCGGTTTGGTCAGGGACGGCTCTATGACATACCCGTAAAGCTGGGATGGCTCGATGCGCCACTAGCTGAAGAGGAATTGAACCAGACCAACATCCCCTTTTAAGTTTTTTAAAGTTTAGGGGCGACAGATTTCTCTACATATCCTTGCCCCACCAAGCTTCTTCCCAAAGAAGAAGGGGACTGACCCACCCCTAACGGGTTAACAAACCAACCAACAACATGAGGATTACTCCAATGGATAAGAAAAACCTTCTGCCCAACCAAGGCGCACCTGTCATCCGTGGCATCAGTGGTAAACTCCCCAGCCACTTAGCTGAACTCTCTGAGGAAGCTCTCGGTGGTAATGGTCTTGAAGCCTCTATGAGTGCCAGTTTTTGCGCTTTCGATGGTGCAGAAGCCTCTATGAGTGCCAGTTTTTGCGCTTTCGATGGTGCAGAAGCCTCTATGAGTGCCAGTTTTTGCGCTTTCGATGGTGCAGAAGCCTCTATGAGTGCCAGTTTTTGCGCGTTTGACGGTGACGAAGCGTAAGGATAGCCTATACCAAATCTGTGGAGATAGGGTCTATCTGACTGATTAGCCTATCTCAACCGGATTTAGTGTATTCGTTTATTTGAGAAAACGAGGTTAAAGATGTTGAGTCGCACTCCAAACTTTTTCCTAGATTGGGTAAGCTTTTCTCATCTACCTCGTTTTCTTTGAATGGGGTTTTTAAGTTCTCATTGTACCCAATTCGACACGACTTCCGCAGCCACAGCACCCGTACAGGAAATCCCCTTGCTCTCTCTGCCTGAGCCATCGTACTTTTGACTGGCTGCAAAGCGGTGTATCCGTTGTTGGGGTGCCCGCTCGGATCTAGGGACTAAAACCCAACAACAAACCTACTGGAAATGACCCTAACTTCTATGCTGAAAAATAATCATCTCAAAGCCCGTCGTCTTCAGTTTTTGCGGAGCCATCAAGAGGCTTTTGATGTGGAGCAAACCTTTATGCTTTCGCTATTTGAAGAAGCAGTCCTTGGCATAGAAGGGACTTGTGGTGTTGAATCTAAATGTAATGTTGAAAAAGATCAACTATTTGCCATTGATTTTCTGGTTTCTAATGATCAAGGACGTACTTGGCCAATGTCTTTGACTCATGCGGTCAAGTTTATGGATAAAATTGAAAGTACAGTAGGTGTTCGACTCAATCGTAATTTGCTGGAGCAGTTTGCCACATTACACCTTGGCTCCCATAAAATACATGACAACACGGTAGGAATTGACCTCAGACCGCTAAATGAGGATTCTTGTATAAAAATATATCTGCATATTGTCCCAGAAGAAGAGCCTGAAGAATTAGTAAGAACAGCACTAGAACTTGATGGTGGCATCTATTCACCTGAACTATTACAGGTATTACTTAAAAGCACTGTTTTAATTGGGTTTAATCTTTTCTTGAATGGCTACAGTGATATTGAGTTATGGGCTGTTTCTCCGGGAGAACAATATGAAATAACTAATTCCGACAGAGGCAAATATTTAAAACATTATATACAGAGAAAATTTTCACCTAGAGTCAATTTTTTGTTTAAAGAATCGACTTTCTTAGCCGTTGTTTTTTCTAAGCAAATAGAGCCAATTCTCATATTTCATTATGAGGATATTAAAGAGATACCCAATAATTTCTTGTTTAACAGTTTAGGGGATAGAATCTACAGCTTTTGTCAAAGTCAAGATTGTATTACTTATGGCGGAGTAGCTGTCACAGAGCGGGAATTGGAAAAAGACAGGTTAGAAAACTTTAGTATTCTTTATAATCAACGGGATGAATGTCAACCTTTGTTGCATATTAAAAAACGCAAAGATTAGTTAGTCTTCTCCCCCTCTCCCCGTCTCTACTTTAGTTATGCTTACTGCCTAAGAATATGGGAATAGAATTTAACCATTTATACATTACTCTCGACCCAGAAACCCTAGAGTCAATTGGTCAATCAGAGTTTATTAAGCAAGAATTCTGCACAATATCCAGAGATACTGTAAAAACTGATACAGAAAGTTGGACGGGAATTTATCTCAGAGGAAAACATTCCTATCTAGAGCTTTTTCCTCCCGGCGGTGCTGAAGGGTTGAGGGAAGGTTTTTCTGGTATTGGTTTTAATAGTCAACAAGCAGGAGAGATGGATATTGTACAGGAAAAGCTTAGACCCTTATTAGGCTCTAAAGAAATACTTTCTGATTTGCAAGTTCGTCAAACCGAAGCTGGAAAAGTTCCCTGGTTTTATTATTTGTCCATCAACCCAGTAGAGAGAGAAGCTTTTGCTTCATGGTTGATGGAATTTCATCAGGATTATTTAGATTATAAAAACATCGAAATGACCAGTGCGGGTTGCTTTAATCGTGCTGCTTATCTAAAAACCCTTGATACTTCCGAAACCTGTTTATTTGATGACATATCAGAAGTTCATCTTGAATTGACTTTATCGGAACAGGAGGAGTTGGCATTACTTCTTCAAGCTTTTGGCTATGACTCATCTAGCGCAGGAGATATTACTACCTATCATTCCCATAATTTTATGATCAAAGTATGCCAGAAAGTTGCTCGCCGTTATCGAATTTGCAAGGTTGTTTGCACTCTCAAAGAGCAATTACAGCAGGAAAAAACTTTTACTTTTGGTAAAAATGCACAGTTAAATGTGGGTAGATCCTTAGCAATTTGGGAGTTTGGATGACTCAAGCAATCCATAAAAATTAAGACAAATTTCACCAATTGCTGTTTTCATTGCTCCACCTATTTAATACCGTTTCTTATTATTAATCATGATCAACAATTGTCCTTTTGCTATTTCCCTTAACCCTGATGTCCAAATCACCGACACTAAAGATGGCTATACCCTGCACGGAGCAGAATCTGAGCCGAATGCTTTACTAACCTGGGAAACAACCCCTGGTATCAGTGCTGCTCTCGATTATCTCAAGGCAGGCAACACCACCCCTGAATCACTCGTGCAAGGGTTAGCCGAACTGGAGGGTCAGGCTGCCGGGGAACAGTTTGGGCAGATGCTACAACAATTGGACGAGCGAGGTTGGTTGAGTTACGCTGTGTTGCCGCTGGCAGTGGCGATCCCGATGGTGGATTCCGCCGAGTTGAATCTCACCGAACCCTACTGGACACAAACCCGCCTCAGCCTCTCCCGTTTTGCCTATCAACATCCCTACGAAGGCACAATGGTACTGGAGTCCCCCCTGTCGAAATTTCGGGTCAAGCTCCTCGACTGGCGAGCCAGTGCGATCTTAGCTCAACTCGCCCAGCCCCAAACTTTAGGATCACTGACACCACCGCCGTACTTGGGTGCAGAAACCGCCTATCAGTTTCTCAACCTGCTGTGGGCAACGGGGTTTCTGACGGCTGACCCCGAACCTCCCTCGCTCCAGCTTTGGGAGTTTCATAACCTGCTGTTCCATAGTCGCAGTCGCTTCGGTCGCCACGACTATCTCGCCATAGACCATGATATAGAGCAGTGGTCAGATTTTCCAGTCGTGAAGCCTCCCATGAGTGACCAGATTGTGCCACTACCACGTCCGAACTTGGGGGCGTTGATATCTAATGATGCCACCCTCACAGAAGCGATCGAGACACGGAAATCCGTTAGGCAATATGATGATAACCATCCGATCACTATTGAACAACTGGGAGAGCTACTTTGTCGCACTGCCCGTATTAAGGAATTGCTTTCCGCAGAAGATTGGTTTGGGAAAAATTGGCGGGAACAATTAAGTTTTGAAGCAGATATTGACTATGGGGAGTTAAGCCGTCGCCCTTATCCGAGTGGTGGGACAATGTATGAATTAGAAATTTACCCAGTAGTACGGCTTTGTGAAGGCTTGAGTCAAGGAATCTACCACTACGACGCACTAAATCACCAGCTAGAGCAGGTTATTGTCACCCAAGACGACATTTTTGCTCTATCAGGCTATGGTCTGCTAGACTTATTAAAATTAAACGGATTAGGAACACCACAGGTACTTCTAGTAATTACAGCCCGATTTGGTAGACTATTCCGTAGATATCGCTCCATAGCCTATGCAGCACTCCTTAAGCACGTTGGAGTATTACAGCAAAATCTCTACCTAGTAGCGACGAATATGGGGTTAGCTCCCTGCGCGATTGGGGGAGGTGATAGCGATGCTTTTGGGCAAACAGTTGGTTTAAATTATGTGGAAGAGTCGGCTGTCGGGGAATTTATGCTCGGCTCGTTGCCTAACAGCAATGTTGAAGCAAGTGGGCTGGAGTCGATGGAGGTGGATGGCTCAGAAGAACCTGCTGAGGCAACTGTCTCAGCCAGTGACACAGGATTGGCTGGAATGGAGCTTGAGCCTGATTCTGGTGAACCTGAGCCTGGTCAAACAGAAATATTGGGAAATCAGCTTGAGTCAGTTGGGTTAGTGGCAGAAATTGCCTCGGCTGAGATAGGAGAAAGTCCTGAAAATACCTCAGAGCAAGTTGAAGAGACGGAGGCTGAGGCTGTTGAATTGACGGCTTCAGATGCGATCGCCCAGACTCCAGATTCATCGGGTGTCGCTGAAGAAGAAAAATCAGCAGGGGTTTGGGCCAGTGAAGTTGAGAGTTCTGCAACCCAACTATCGATCGCACTCCATCCCCATGACCTGGACGATCGCATTCCCGGACTGGCTGAACTTCACAACCAAACATTAGGCGATCCTCGGATCACGATTGTAATTCTAGATGGCAACCCAGATCACACATTATCCTGTTTTGCTGGAGCCAATGTTTCTAAGGTGTTTCCCTACTGGCACGAACCAGCACCTCCCATCAGCCCAGAAGATTACGCCACCTTCCAAGCCATCCGAGACCAGGGGCTAAAGGGCAAAGCGAAACAAGAGGCTCTTGAAAGTGCTATACCCAACACCATAAATCGTGTTGAACTCAATGACCATGCCTGTCATGTCACCAGTACCATCGTCGGTCAAGAACATAGCCCTGTTTTTGGCATTGCTCCTAACTGCCGAGTCATCAATATGCCTCACGATGCCGTAGTTACGAGCGACAATGGTATAGCTGTGAGTGGCTATAACGAGGTGCTGTCTCCCCTCAATTTAGCCCGTGCCTTCGACTTAGCCTTAGAGTTGGGTGCAAATATTATCCACTGTGCTTTTTGTCGCCCAACCCAAACCGGAGAAGGGGAAGAAATCCTAGTTAAAGCCATTAAAAAATGTATTGACAACAATATTTTGATTGTCTCGCCGACGGGGAACAATTTAGGCGAATGCTGGTGTCTGCCTGCTGTGCTGTCGGGAACTTTGGCAGTGGGAGCCGCAAAGGTTGATGGTACGCCGTGCCACTTTAGCAACTGGGGCGGCAACAATGCAGAAGAGGGTATCCTGGCTCCCGGTGAAGATATACTAGGGGCGCAACCTTGCACGGAAAAACCTGTGCGCCTAACCGGAACCAGCATGGCGGCTCCGGTGATGACGGGTATTGCTGCGCTGTTAATGAGTTTGCAAGTGCAACAAGGCAAAACTGTTGATGCTGAAGCCGTCCGAACTGCACTGCTGAATACTGCTATTCCCTGTGACCCAAACGTTGTAGAAGAACCAGAACGCTGTCTACGCGGCTTTGTGAATATCCCTGGGGCGATGAAGGTGCTGTTTGGACAACCTTCTGTTACCATTTCCTTTGCAGGCGACCAAGTGACCCGCACAGAATGGGCTGGCTATGGCACGGCGATCGCTGGGGATACGTCGAGTATTCCTGCTGGGATTACTGCGATCGCAGCAAGTTCGGTTGGAGACTCTACTATGACAATGCAATCGGCTACGCCAATGGCGGCCGAAGTAGCGGTAACTGCGTCGGCTGACCCGGCTACGGTGGAGGCTAGTACCGCTTTTTCGGGCCATGTTTATGCTCTGGGAACCTTGAGCTATGACTTTGGCGATGAAACCTGTGTTGATACCTTCAAAGAACGGATGGCTCCGGTAGAAATGGACAGCATCTTGGTTCCGCCAGACCCCTACGATCCCCGTCAGATGGTTGAACACCTCGATCGCAACCCAGACGAAAGCCGTTCGTTGATCTGGACGTTGAGCCTGGATGGAGACACGATCTATGTCCTAGAGCCAACAGGAGCGTTTTCAGACCAGATCTACGAGATGTTTGTGCTGATGTTAGTAGGTCAACTGGAACAAGAAAGCAGTGATGAATTTGTAGAACGAATTAGCATCCCCGCCCGACAAACTAACCGCACAGTTGAACTATTCTCTGGTCAGGTTGTGCCAGTCGTGAAGGTACATGATATCCGAGGAATGTACGGCTGGAAAGTGAATACCCTGGTCAACGCGGCGATGGTGGCGATCTCTCGTCAGGTGGACGAAGCCCAAGCACCCCTCATCCAACAAGCTCTGACTTCGTTCCTCAACCGAGTCTACAATGATCTACGCAATGTGGGTCAGACTTCGCGCGATCGCGCCCTCAACTTCGCCGCCACCAACATCTTCCAAGCAGCTTCCGTCTTTGCGAAAGCGATCGCCGAGCGTCGTCAACTCGACACTATAGAAGTCGAAAAAAGCCCCTTCTGTCGGCGAAACAGTGACTGTTGGGATATCAAGCTAGAGTTCTCTGACCCAGAAAGGAGTAGTCGGGGACGCAAGGTTTTTCTATTTACCCTGGATGTAGTGCTTCAGATGCCCGTCACTTTGGGTAAAATCAAGAGTTGGTCAATGCCTTCGCGTTCTGAACAAACCTGATCTACAACAAAATGGGCTACCAACCTAAGTGTCGGCGTAAACAGAAGGTTCGTGTCACCAGGTGCAGCCTTGTAAAGTTTTGCAAAAATGACCCATTTTTTCGGCGAAATTAGACCTCTTGCAAAAGTCTTAAGTCGATCCTTGTACAGCAACATTTTTGAAGATTATCAACTACTAATAAATAATTAACTGAAAGTCCCTCCCATTATTGTTTCTATCGTTTGTTTTCGGATTTATGCAAGAGGTCTACTAAATCTGCTCAAATATTAATTACCTAAGCAAAATTAATTATAGCGTTTCCTAAGCTATTGAGGTACACCTATTTTTCTTCCCTTTTGCCTTCTGCCTCTTGCCTTTTGCCTAAAACCCATAACTTTTGTACCTCAGCAGACTGAAAAACGCTAGTAAACAGTAATCAGTAAAAAGACAGTGGGAAACTTCTATTTAATACTCCACACTTAAAACTCAAATCTGATAACTGATAACTGATCACTGATAACTGATAACTGATAACTGATCACTGATAGCTGCACGACTACTTAGTACAAACGCTTACGGGGGCGATAATTAGCCACGGATTCCACTAAACCCAAGGCGATAAAATTGGTTAATAAAGATGAACGTCCATAGCTTAACCAGGGTAAAGGAATCCCTGTAATCGGGGCTAATCCCACGGTCATGCTAATATTAAGAATTGCCTGAAAAGCGATCATTGAGAGAACACCGATCGCTATTAAAGAACCAAAGTTTTCTTTAGCAGTATTAGCAATGACTAACAAACGCCAACAGATTAACCAGAAAGCTATTAAAACCAAAATACTGCCGACAAAACCGAATTCTTCCCCAACTACGGTGAAGATAAAATCGGTGTGTTGTTCGGGAATAAAATTTAATTGGGTTTGGGTGCCTTGGTGTAATCCCCGTCCCAATAATTCTCCCGATCCGATGGCAATGCGGGATTGAATTAATTGATAACCTCCCCCCAAAGGATTCTTTTCTGGGTCAAGAAATAGGGTTAAACGATCTTTTTGATATTCTTTTAATAAACCCCAAAAAACCTCGCCTAATTTACCCACTGCCAGATTAGTTGCCACCACGATGAAAGTAGATAAAAAACGGTAGGGGAGGGTAAACCAAGCAAGAACACCGATGATAATTGCTAAAACAATCCAAGCAGGAAAAAGTAAATTAAACAGAAAAACCGATGCGAGGGGAGATAACAGGATAATCATCCAAGGGAGTTTGGCATTAGCCCAGTAAATCATGCCTAGGGTAATTGCTCCAAAGACTAATCCTGTCCCCAAGTCCGGCTGCGCCATAATTAACACCCAGGGGATGGCAGTGACGGCAAATACACGAGCGATCGCAAAAAGATTATCGGCGGGACGATGATGTAGGAGGGCTGCCAGGGTGATAATTAAACCTACCTTGGCAAATTCCGACGGTTGCACGTTAAAACTGCCGATATTAATCCAACTTTGCGCCCCATTCGCCGTCACCCCTAGGACAATTACCGCAATTAGGGAGAGATTGGTGAGAAGATAGGTTAACCAGTGCCATTTCAGCAGACTTTCGTAACGACAACGGGACAGAAATACAGCGATCGCCACTCCCCCGGCACCGAATAACCAGTGTTGCCACCAGTCGAGAGCGGTGGTGTTCCTTTCGGCACTACGAATCATTAAACCACCGAAAGCGGTTAAACCCGTCACCAAAACGAACAAAAGCCAATCAATTTGGGCTATGTCCCGGAAAATGAAGCTAAACTGCTCGTTAAAACCCCTTAGTTTCCTACTAATAAGGGACTGTCTTCTCACCATTTCTCTCCCCAAATTTACTGACTAACTATAGGCTGCTACGGATACTTTCGCCGCCACCTGACGAGCGATCGCTATCAGGGCTTTAGCTGAGGCCGATTCCGGTTGCCCCACAACCACTGGTACACCAGTATCACCGCCCTCCCGTAGGGATATCTCCAGAGGCACACATCCCAGTAAAGGAATGCCCAATTCTTGCGAGGTTTTTTCCCCACCACCGGAACCAAATAGATCATAGGAGCGATCGGGCTGATCGGGAGGGATAAAATAACTCATATTTTCCACGATACCCAAAACCCGCGCCCCTAGCTGTTGGAACATTTTTAAACCCCGGCGCGCATCAATTAAAGAAACCGTCTGGGGAGTGGTGACAATCACCGCACCCGCTAGGGGGACCGATTGAATTAAAGTTAATTGTGCATCCCCAGTACCGGGAGGCATATCGACGATTAAATAGTCTAAATCGCCCCAATTGACCTGATAGAGAAACTGACGGATAATGCCGTTTAACATCGGACCGCGCCAGATTACCGGTTGATCGGGGTTGATCAAAAAGCCCATGGAAACCATTTTGATGCCATGGTTGAAAGCGGGTTCCAATATCTCGCCATTTGCGCCCTGTACGGTCACTTGTGCGTCATTTAAGCCCAACATTGTCGGGGCGTTGGGTCCGTAGATGTCCGCGTCTAATAGCCCCACTTTTGCCCCTAAATGAGCCAAGGCGACGGCGATATTCACAGCCACGGTACTTTTTCCCACACCGCCCTTACCACTGGAAACGGCGATAATATTTTTAACCCCCTCCACACCTTGGCGATCGGGTAAAGCTTTTTGTTGCGGGGTTTCGGCAGTTACATCCACGGCAACACTTTCCACACCGGGCAGCTGTTTAACGGCTTTTTGGCAGTCTTCAACGATAAATTCGCGCAAAGGACAGGCAGGAGTGGTCAAAACTAGGGTAAAGCTAACTTTTCCGCCATCGATCGCCACATTGCGGATCATGTTCAATTCCACTAGGCTTTTTTGCAGTTCCGGATCTTGAACGGGACGTAATACTTCTAAAATCGATGCGGTATCAAGGGGCATGGTTTCAGTGTCTCTAGTCAAGTATTGTTCTTATGGTTATTTATCTTAACCTTGTGGGGGGATGGGTGTTGGATGGTGTTGGGGTTTTAGGGTGTTAGGGTGTTAGGGTTTTAGTTGAAATTCCCCCACTTCCCCATTCCCCCATTCCCCCATTCCCCCATTTCCCCACTTCCCCATTCCCCCATTTCCCCACTTCCCCATTCCCCCATTTCCCCACTTCCCCATTCCCCCATATCTCTATATCTCTAGATTACGCTAATAGGATCGCCGACTTTAATTGTACCTGTCTTTTCTGGGATGACATTTTCTCCGAACATGATGCCCCCGGGGAAACTGCGAAAAGTTCTTAAGGTTTTTAAAGGTTCTTGCTGGGGATTTCTTCTACCTGTTTCTTGATCGGTGGTGGTGATAATACAGCGACTACAGGGTTTAACCAGAGAATAGGTTATCTCACCAATTACTATTTTTTGCCAACTACTTTCGCTAAAAGCTTGATCGCTACTAATAACAATATTAGGACGAAAACGATTCATCGGCACTGGTGCAACTAAACGCCGATTTAAGTCCTCTAAAGAGGCAGTATTAGTTAATAAAATTGGATAACCATCGGCAAAGCTAACGGGAGTATGATCGTTCCCCGCATAGCGAGGATTCGCAGGACGCAGGTAATCGGGAGATTGTCGCAATAAACGACAAGGAATGTCCAGAATTTTCTCAAACCATTCGGCGATTTCATCCCCTTGATCGATGGCTATGGTTTGGGATTCCCAGATTTGAACTGCTCTTTTTTCCCCTGTGAAATTAGGCTGAAAAGTCAGGCAGTCTTGAGATGTTTTTAGAGAAAAATTATCTTCGGTAATCGTGACAGAAACGGTGGCTAATTGCGGATATTCCCTTTGAGTGATAAATTTACCCTTGCCATCCACTAACATCATTTCCCGATCCCAGAGTAAACCTTTAGGAGTCACTTCAGCTTGGGATAATTGAATACCTCGACAGGATTTAATCGGGTAGATATAGAGATCAGTAACCTGCATTTTCTTTCAGTATTTCTACATATTTTTTCGCCACATCTTCCCAAGTCCAGAGATTAATTTTATTGGGGATATCTTCGGGTAACAAGCGAGGAATCGGATTGAGGATAAATTGTTCTAAACAGTTGGCTAAACTGTCCGCATCTCCCCTAGGATAGAATTGCACTCTTTCAGGACAATTATATAATTCTACCTGTTCTTGAAACACTTCTAAATCGGAAGCGATAACGGGAATACCTTGTAAAATGGCTTCCGCTATTGCTAATCCAAAACCTTCGTATTTTGAGGGAAATACCACACAGGAACAGGTTTGATAATAAAATTGTAAGGTCTCATAGTCTTGATAACCTAATCCCTTGATATGACTCTCGAAAATTTCTTGATTTTCCCGATAAACTCGGGTACATTCTTTGAGATAATCTTGGTATTCTTGAGTTTTGGATTGTTGAGATAATTGCAGATTTCCACTAACTAGATTATCGGTTTCTTTACCGATGAAAACTATTTGAAATTTTAAACCTTGTTTCGCTAGTTTAATGGCTGCTTTGAGCAAAGTCAGATGATCTTTGTAGATACCAAAGGAGGAGGGAAAATAAAAAGTAACTAGCTCACTTTTGACTAAATCACTCTTGGGATTAGACTGCTCGACAAATCCTGCTAAGGGTACAGGTTTTAACTTACTAGCATAGGTAGCATTGGGAAAAACCTTTAAAACATCGTCTTTAGTTTTTTGGGAAATCGTGAACAGTAGATCGGCCTTATCTAACCATTCTTTTAAGACTTCATTGTAGGGTTCTTGATAGGATTCTGAGTAAGTTAAGGGAGCAAATTGCCAAAAGACATCATAAATAATGCCACTTAAAGTAACCTTGACATTGGGGGGAGAAATCCGATTAGTCATCCCATACAAACAGTGATCAGCTTGGTAACGCTTGATAATCTGATTAATTCTTGCTTCGATGCGTAAAAGTTCAATTCTACGAGAGAAAAGACGATAAATAGAAGTCAGTCTTAGGGTTTTGTAAAAATTCGCTAGAAGACCATAAAAATAGATTAGTTTTGTCTCAAAACTCTGGGGGTAAAAAGCAAAATTCTCATAGATAAGTTTATCGGAATCAGGCATTAAAGACTTAAAATATTCAATATCATTACGAGGAAGGACGATAATAATTTGTTCGACGTATTCTAATAAGCTAGGTATTAAAGAGATAATGACTCTTTCTACTCCTCCTTTGCGATAAAACACGATCGGGATGACAATTTTCATAGATTTCCTTGTCGATAGCTGGCAATAAAAAGATTGATTTTTGACTTGAACCCATTATATGATAGGCTCGAATTGTTCTACTGAGTCGAGAAATCGAGTTAAATTCGAGAAACTAAGACTCTATCACCCATCGCCCCTATTTTCCCTCGATCTTGGAGAAAAAGAGTGTCACAAGCTACTCCATCCCTACAATCTAATCTCAAACAATGGCTACGGGCCAGCGCACCTTCCCTATTTCAAATTAAACAGCGTTTGAGCGCCCGTCGTTGGCCGAAAAAATCGATCGTTATTTACACAGAAAAATATCGTCCCATGCGTCCGGCGGAAATTTGGCAACGGGGGGCCAGTGGCACACAGGCATCGGTGGCTTTTTTAGCGCAGGAATGGACGAAACGCGGCTATAAAGTGACGATTTTTGGCAATTGTGAGGGTATGGAAGGGGAACAGGACGGTATTCGCTATGTTAATTATTACCACATGAATTGGCAGGATCACTTTGAGACATTGGTGATCTCTCGTCATCCCACCTATTGCCGTCCGGGTACCAAGGCAGAACGAATTTTTTTTGATTGGCAAGATATTAAAGTGCCGGCAGACTCCTATACCCCGGAAATTTTGGCTAGATATGACAAAATTTTCTGTAAAAGCCAATATCAACGGGATTTACTGGATTTCTGTCCCGATCATCAATGTCCGATTGTTCCTAATGGTATCGATACTTCCCTTTTGGCTGTAAGTGAGACAGTGCCGGAAAGTGACTATCTTCCCTATCGTCTAGTCTATGCCTCTCGTTATTATCGCGGCCTAGAGTCGATGTTAAAGCATGGCTGGCCGATTATCAAGGCGGAAATTCCCGCGGCCGAGTTACATCTCTACTATGGTTTTACTAAACGGGATGGCATTGGCGATCGCAAGGAATGGTGCGATAATTTAATCGCTTTGATTAAAGCTAGTGCGGGGGTAGTTGATCGGGGAATGATGGGTTATCGTCAACTAATCGAGGAAAAAGCTCGCTCTGCTATTCATTACTACGGTTGCACCTATCGTGAGATCGATTGTATTTCTGTGCGCGAGTCGGCAGTGGTGGGCTGTCTGCCGGTGGTGACGGATTTTGCCGTTTTTCGAGAAAAAGACTACTGTGTGAAAGTGCCGGGGGAAGTAACCGATCCGGCTACTCAGGAAGCTATAGCCTGGAAAATTGTCGAATTACTGAAAAATCCCCAGCTTTTAGCCCAAGAGCGCGCAAGATGTCGTCAAATTGCCCTAACTGACACTTGGGAGCGATCGGCCGCCGCTTGGTTAGATGTGATTGAAGCTGATGCTTAGATTCGCATTTCCTCTAAAACCTTGGCTACCCTTAGGATTAAGTCTTCGCGATCGGGGGCGGCGATGATTTGCAAACCTAAAGGTAGCCGGGATGGGCGTTTAATCGGCAACGAAAGGGCAGGTAAACCGATAAAAGAAAAAGGTTGGGTGAATCTGCCTAAATTAGGTCTAATTAATAGCTCTTGCCCGTCAATAATCATTTTTTCTACTCCTAACGGTGGCGCAATACAGGGAATCGTCGGGGTGAGGATAATATCGACTTCGGTGAAAATCTCTCGCAGACGATCGCGATACCAACGGCGAAAACGTTGAGCCTGTAAATACCAGCTAGAGGGAATTAATGCCCCTGCCAAGAAGCGATCCCGGGTTGCGGGGTCAAAATCCTCTAATCTGGTCTGTAAACGCGGTAAATGCCAATTTGCGCCCTCGGAAGCGGTAATTATATAGGCGGCTGCCCTGGCGCGGGCGGTTTCGGGAATGGTGATTTTTTTGGTAACTCCTAAACGTTCGGCGATCGCTGTCACCGCCTCGATTACTTCTGGTTCGGCTCCCTGCTGAAAATAATCGTCGGCAAGGGCTATTTTTACGCCCTCTAAGCCATTTAAAGGGGCTTTAAGGTTATTTTTGGCAAAAAGACTCCAAATAGCCGCCACATCCGCCACATTGCCGCTAAAAAATCCCAGATGGTCTAAACTACTAACGAACAAAAATAAGCCCTGACGGGATACGCGCCCAAAGGTGGGTTTTAGCCCCACCACGCCACAGCAAGCGGCGGGAACCCTCACCGAACCATTAGTATCGGAACCGAGGGCGAGAGGCACTAAATTAGCGGCAACGGCGGCGGCGGAACCACCGGAGGAGCCCCCCGAGACGCGACTAGGATCGAGGGGGTTGGGAGTTGCTCCATAATGGGCATTTTCGGTGACAAAACCGTAGGCGTACTCATCCATATTGGTCGCCCCCACCAAAACCGCCCCGGCTGCTTCTAGGGTTTGAATAGCGATCGCATCCTGTCTTGCTGGGGGATTATCTCGATTGATTTTGGAACCTGCTAAAGTGTTGACATCCTCACCGCCGTAAAACGGACGGTGATTCCCAAACCTCACGATTTAGGTTTCTGCTTCTTTCCCTTGCGGGGTTTCGCACCTGCCTTAACAGATTTACTCTGTTCT
>VYLC01000065.1_pt1 | contig 18478 bp, 20 predicted proteins | sample 5109531 | NCBI WGS metagenome assembly VYLC01 (sample SAMN12291787, study PRJNA351875) | freshwater metagenome | isolation source: freshwater lake | place: USA: Michigan, Gull Lake | collected 2013-08-08
GCTTCTGTATCTATCTTTCAGTTCCTCTGAACTTAGATGTTCGGCTAAGTAAGCTTTCTTGGGCATTTTATCTCCTCGTCTTTACTTGTTTTATTATAACAGGATTTAGTATGAATGCTTTTAATGCTGTTTAAATGCTATCGACCAGCGAACTGTCATTCATGAAAAAATAGCGATAAATGGGTTAAAACCCTCTATTTATCCATTATTAAGGAGATAATCACCCTTTTTCCTTGATCGCACAGATCGAGGAATTTCCCCTTTATTTTCCTCCCTGAGCGCCTATGTCTGACCGTTACCGTTTCGAGACGCTACAAGTACACGCCGGCCAGGAACCTGCCCCCGGAACCAACGCCCGCGCCGTTCCCATCTATCAAACCACCTCCTACGTTTTCAACGATGCCGACCACGGGGCGCGACTGTTTGCCCTGGAAGAGTTCGGCAACATCTACACCAGGATCATGAACCCGACCACCGATGTCTTCGAGAAGCGGATCGCCGCTTTAGAAGGAGGTGCGGCAGCCCTGGCCACCTCTAGCGGTCAGGCGGCGCAATTTCTAGCGATCGCTAATATCGCAGCTGCGGGAGATAATATCGTTTCTACTAGCTACCTCTACGGCGGAACCTATAATCAGTTCAAAGTTTCCCTACCACGTTTAGGAATAAATGTCAAGTTCGTCGATGGCGATGAGGCCGAGGCTTTTCGAGCGGCGATCGATGATCGCACCAAAGCATTATACGTCGAGACGATCGGCAATCCCCGATTTAATATTCCCGATTTTGCCGCCCTGGCCCATATCGCCCACGAGAACGGCATTCCCCTCATCGTCGATAATACCTTCGGCTGCGGCGGCTATCTCTGTCGCCCGATCGAACAGGGCGCGGATATCGTGGTGCAATCGGCGACCAAATGGATCGGCGGTCACGGCACTTCCATCGGCGGAGTAATCGTCGATTCGGGTAAATTCGACTGGGGAAATGGCAAATTTCCCCAGTTTACCGAACCTGCGCCGGGTTATCACGGGTTGAATTTCTACGAGGTGTTCGGACCGTCCGGGCCCTTCGGCAATATCGCCTTTATTATCCGGGCGCGGGTGGAGGGATTGCGGGATTTCGGGCCAGCGTTGAGTCCGTTTAACGCATTTTTACTGCTACAGGGATTGGAAACCCTCTCCCTACGGGTCGATCGTCATGTATCCAACGCCTTGGCCCTAGCGAACTGGCTCAAAGAACAGCCACAGGTGCAATGGGTGGATTATCCCGGATTACCCGAACATCCTTACCACGAACGGGCGAAGAAGTACCTAAAACACGGCTTTGGCGGGGTTTTAGCCTTCGGGATTCGGGGCGGTTTCGAGGCCGGGCGGAATTTTATTAACCGGGTGAAACTGGCCAGCCATCTTGCCAACGTGGGCGACGCAAAAACCCTGGTTATCCATCCCGCCTCCACGACTCACCAGCAGTTAAGGGAAGAAGAACAGCGATCGGCGGGAGTAACGCCCGAATTAATCCGCGTTTCCGTGGGTTTGGAACATATTGACGATATTATCGAGGATTTCCAGCAAACTTTCCAGAGTTTATAACCAACCACCCCGCCCATGGATCGCCTAGACTTGATCTCCCCGGAAACCCGTTTCTATTCCCCACCGCATCCTTTTGTTCTCGAATCGGGGGCGGTTCTCGCAGGGGTGCGGATCGCCTATCGAACCTGGGGAATTTTGAATAACAAGCGGGATAACGGGGTTATTGTCTGTCATGCCTTCACGGGATGGGCCGACGTGGAAGCTTGGTGGGAACCTTTGTTAGGAACCGGACGCGTTCTCGATCCGACCCGCGATTTTATTGTCTGTAGCAATATTCTCGGCAGTTGCTACGGGACAACCGGCCCCACTTCGATCGATCCCCGTACCGGTAAACCCTACGGCCCGACTTTCCCGGAGATCACCATTCGGGATCTGGTTCACCTACAACGGCTGTTGATGGACGCATTGGGGATCGAGTCTTTGCGGTTGGTGATCGGGGGCTCCTTGGGAGGGATGCAGGTTTTGGAGTGGGCGCTACTGTACCCGGAGAGGACGCACTCGATCGCTGTGATTGCGGCTTCGGGACGACATTCGGCCTGGTGTATCGCGCTGGGAGAGGCCCAAAGGGGGGCGATCTACGCCGATCCCCATTGGCAAGGGGGAAATTATTCGATTGAGCGTCCTCCGGCGCGGGGTTTATCGGTGGCCCGGATGATGGCGATGACTACCTATCGATCGCACGCCAGTTTTGAGGAACGTTTCGGCCGTGAGTACGGGGAGGGGGGAGAGTTTACGATCGCCCGCTATTTAGAATATCAGGGGAAAAAGTTAGTCGAACGTTTTGACGCGAATGCTTATATCACCCTAAGTAGGGCGATGGATCGTCATGATGTCACCCGGACGGGAAAAAGTTACGAATCGGCCCTACAGTCGATTCAACAACCGACGGCGATCGTGGCGATCAATTCGGATCTTCTTTATCCTCCCGTGGAACAAGAGGAGTTAGCGAAATATATCCCCAATTCGCAATTATTCTGGTTGCGATCACCGCACGGTCACGATGCGTTTTTAATGGATGGCGATATGGATGCGTTGAATGATCTTCTCGTGGCTTTCCGTTTAGAAAGGGGAACTCGTGACGGTTGCGGGTTCGGGATGGCCGGGTAGCGATCGGTTTTGAGATGGCTCGCGGTACTATGGTTTATAGTCGTATACAAAAAGCGCGCATCTATGCAAAAAATTATTATTAAAAATTTCGGAGCGATCGAGTACGCTGAAATTGAGATTAAAAAGGTTTTAGTTTTAATCGGTGAACAAGCGAGCGGAAAGAGTACGATCGCTAAGTTGATTTATTTTTTTAAATCACTCAAAGATTATTTATTATCCAAAGATCAACTAAAAACATCAGATTCTCTCGATATATTCTCAAATTTTGTATTTCTTATACAAGAAAGATTTTATGATTTTTTTGGTTCTACACTTCATATACCCAATTTTGAGATAACTTATTATTATAGTCTTGAAAAAAATAAATTTATTAATTTAGTGCTTGATGATGAAAAAAAAATTAATGCCAGTCTCAGCAATAACTTTTTTAATGAAAATATTGAAAAATCTATAAATCAAATTAAAAAACTCTTAGAGGAAGATTTATCTGATGAGGATTTGAATTCTTACGCTCCTAATATAGGCATAATTAGATATATTCAAAGACTTTCTACAATATTAAATCAATCACTAGAATCAGTATTTGAAACAAGCCAGACCGATTTATTTTTTGTAATTGCAAGTAGAAACGTAACAGTAAGCTATTCTAATCAGTTCAATATGCGCTTATTCGCTGGGATACAAAATACACTAGAGAAGAATAATCAAAAATCTTCAAATAACAAACAACAAATTACAGATGATATTTTGATGATTGAATTTATAGAAAAATGTGAGATAATTAAAAATATTTTTGAAAAATTTGATAATTTTGACGGACTAATTAACAGATATGTAGAAGACGAAGCTAAAAAGCATCATCTAATAAATATAATGGAAAAAGTTTATAAAATATTAAAGGGTAGATATTGTATCGATAGTGATGGTGAAAAAATTGTACTAGATAGGCAATCTAAAAAATATGTTTATTTGCATAATGCTTCGTCAGGACAAAAGGAATCCATTAGAATATTACAAGATATTTTTCTAAATATTATTAATAATAGAATAATTTTAAGAATAATAGAAGAACCTGAAGCCCATTTATTTCCAGTTGCCCAGAAAAACTTAATTGAACTATTGGCAGTAATGGTCAATCAAAATGCTGATAACCAATTAATTATAACAACCCATAGTCCTTATATATTATCAGTTTTTAATAATTTGTTATTTGCTCAAAGGGTGGTCGATAAAAATCCACCTATAAAATCTGAAGTTATCACAATAATACCAGAAGATTACTGGTTGAACGCGGCTGAATTTGCTGCGTACTCGCTAGGAAATGAATTTTTAGATGAGGAGGCTAATTATTGTGAATCTATTTTTGATAGTAATACAGGAATGATCGCCCAAAACTATTTAGACACGGTTTCCGAGATGTTAGGGGGTGATTTCAATGAATTATATCAAATTCACGCAAGGACTTTTAAAAGAAAATGATAACGTTTGACGAAATCAAGAGCCATCTATCACAAAAAATAGACAGACTCGCTCAATTTGTACAAATTGAGGAAAGACAGAATTTTTTTATTATAGAGTACGAAAAAACAAAACAGTGTTTTATTATTATTGACATTAAGAAGGATACAAATACCTGTACTTTTAATATTAATATAAATGAAATTTCTATCATAATAGAAGAGTTCGATTATACAAAAATATTTGAAATTAGGAACGCTACCAAAATTGGGTTTATCCCCGTTGATGGTAAGCAGGGTTTTTTAGGGGGTCAATCTCACTGTGACTTTATTGTTTTTGACGTAAATGATTTTTGCTTCGTGGAATTGAAGCTAAACGCTACAAGCGAGAGAAAAATTAAAAAGAATCGAGAAAAAGCGATAGAGCAACTTGTTAGTACAATTAATTTTTTCAATAAAAAGCTAGACAAAAACTATCTAGACTTGAATCTAGAGGCGTATGTCTGTACACCCGAATTTTATCCTAGAGATGATGCGGCTTGGAAGTCTCTAGCGATCGAGTTTCTAGAAAATTACGGGATCGAGCTTTTCGAGAGAAATTATAAAATTTGTAAATAATAGGGCATAGGCTTTATCTTTTCTGTTGTTTATTGCGACGATTTTTGGTCACGAGATCGGGAAAATGGCTTAAATCCTCGATCGACTTCGGCGCGGGATAAATTTCTCCCGGTTCGGCCGTCACCCGATCGAGATAAACTTGAAAAGCCTCCTCATCCTCTCTATGTTCGAGAATATAGGCTCGCAATTCTTCGCGACTCATCGATTCAAATTCACGCTTTATCATACATACCTCCGATCGCCCATTTATATCTGATAATCCATGACGAAAACCACCTTACCCCCCCGTGCGTTGGCACTTAAGGCAGCGGTCATCTTCTTCGGATAGGGAAGATTGAGATTATTCATTAACTGAATAAAATCCTGGCGATTGCGGCCGGCGAAACGGGGATTCCAGCGCTTTTCCTCACCGATCGAGGAGACCGTTCTTCCCAGATAATCGTGACAGGGATAGACCAGCGTATCGTCGGGGAGGGTGAACAACTTCTCCGTTACCGTCTTGTATAACACCTCCGGCGAACCGTTCTGAAAATCGGTACGACCGCAACCGCGAATTAAGAGTGCATCCCCCGTTAATAGGCGTTTTTCATCGATGAGATAGGCTATATGACTATCGGTGTGGCCCGGAGTGGCGATCGCTTTTAGCTGCTGACCTGCCACAATCCAGATATCGCCATCGCGTACATAACCATCGATATCGCTCACTTCCGCATTTTCGGGAACGAGGATCGAACAGTTGGTTAACTCCCGTAAGCGGTGCGCGCCGGTGATATGGTCGGCGTGGACATGGGTTTCCATCGTGTAGCCTAGAGTTAACCCCAACTGCCAAAGAATTTGCCGATCGCGATCAACCTGTTCCAGGACCGGATCGATTAAAATCGCCTCCCCCGTACCCGAATCAGCGATCAGATAGGTGTAGGTACTCGATTCCCTATCGAAAAGCTGGCGGAAAATCGGCGCTGCCGGCTGGAATGCGATCGAGTAGGCCGAGGGGAGAGAAGTTCTCTCTTTGAGCGATCGCAACAAATCCCGGGCCAGTTCGGCCGCCTGTAAACGCAGTTCGGGAATGGCGGTGGTTTCCCAGAGATCGCCTTTGCGGGGATTTCCCAAGGTGTACAGCGTGTCCGATGCCGTACCGTCTGGCCTGAGAATCGCCCCGTTGTCCGCGGTTTCGATGCCACAATTCAAAGGATGGGGACGGATTAACCCCCGTTGGCGAAGATGAACGACGAGGGGATCGGTTATGGTCGCGTAATCGTTACCCGCGCCGGTACAGTTAATGATTCGATCGATCGGTAGGTTTAACAGGTTTCCCGTTCCCCGTTGACGGATAGTAACCTCTACACAGCCGTTTTTAACCTCAGCACTTTCAATTCTTCCCCCATGATAGGTTAATTGTCCCGATTCTACGGCCTCGTCGAGGATACCGGCGATCTCGTCGGCGAGGCGATGGCGAAGAACCTCCCAATAGGCTTTCAGGTGGCGTAGAAATCTGGCGCGTTCCGCTATCGGCAGACAATGCCATAGACCTTGAGATATCGGGCGTAAGGCGTTTAAAACGGCGCGCCAGTCGTGACCTCGACTCTCTGCGGTTTTTACCTCCGCGCGAATCTGCCGTAGGAGTCCCCGCGTGGTCTGGGGCGCGGTTTCGAGGGTGAGGAACGGGGGATAGGGATCGGTGGGGCGGTGCGTTCGGGGGATCAGGCCATGACGGGAAACCGCGTGGATTTTGCCCGTGAATCCCCTTTGTGCCAGGGAAACCACCATATCCACCATCGTTAACCCCGTACCGACGATCAAGATCGTCCCGTCGGGTTTTAGCTCGGTGAGTGTGTCCGTCTCCCAAGCGTCGCGGAGATAGAGGGAATTGAGAGACGCGAGGGGTTGGGGAACCGTTGCGGGAAAATTGCCCAGCGCCAGAACTACTTTAGCGGCGCTGATTTTCTTGCCTCCTTTTAGGGTAATCGTCGCCTTTTCCCCGTCGAGTGTCAGATCGATCGCCGCATCGGTAAATGTTTCCAGACGGTGATCGGCAATGGCGTTTTCCCTCGCTTCTTCTAGGATCGATCGGATGTATTTGCCGTACACTAGACGCGGTACGAAGCTGGCCGGATCGATCGATCGATCGATAGCCGTTATCCGCTAACCAGTGGAGGAAATGTTCGGGATCGTCCTCGAAGGCGCTCATTTTGCCCGCAGGAATATTGAGCAGGTGGCCGCTGTCTCGCGTTCCGTAGGCGATCCCCGTACCGAGGGGTTTTCGGTGATCGATCAGGGCGATCGATAATGGAGTCCCCGTGTCGCGTAATAGGTTCGCCGTCACGAGGGAACCACTAAATCCTCCCCCGATAATGGCGATGTCGAAAGTTGAAGAAAATTGATTCCGGTCAATGTAGCTCATAGATAACTATCGGGGAGGGAATTAGGGGTATGGTAAGGGTGTCCTTGGGGAGAGAAGAAGCGTTTGGTTGAGCATTTAGGTCATTGATAGGCGATGCCCATTTGTTGAAAAATAGTATTAACTCGCCAATGTCGGTTTTTGCAGGAAGCTTCGGCCGCTATCTGTTGTTTTTTAATTCTCATAACAAATCCTTTTATAACTTTTAAAGATGATTTAGTATTAGTTAGTCTAGCTAAGTGGGTGGGTGGAATTAAATATAAGATGAACGTAGGTTGGGTTGAAGCATGAAACCCAACGCCTGCATGGGTTACGCTACCGCTAACCCATCCTACAAATAATTTTGCCTCCCTACTTAAAAGACGATTTTTAGGCATTCTTGGTTAAGACATTAAAAATAAACGATAGGATTTGCTGTCAATTAAGATATAAATCCCTAGAACAATATAGATAAAAGGACTAATTTTATGTCCGTAGTTTGTAACCACTTTAGCTATCCTGGGATGGGTAATCAAAAAATAGGCTAGGGCGCACCAAATCCCCATCATGAGATAAAAAATTATCATGATAATTAAGACGTGCGTCGGGGAATTATTGGCAAAAAGAGAGGTATAGATACCAATATTATCACCACCATTAGCCACGGTCACGGCAGCAACGTAATAGGTTTGGGAGGGAAAACTAGGAACAAAGGAGCGATTTCTAGAAGAATTAACATCTTCTCTTACTTCTTGAATGTAATCCTCATTTTCCCTTGACAAAAGTTGTTTAATGCCGATAATTAGAGGAATAAATCCTAATAGACCAATCCATTCTTTAGAAACCAGTAACCCAAATAGTAAACCGAGGGAACTAGCTAGGAGAATGAGGGTAAAACCGAGGTATTGACCAATAATCAGGTGTCGAGGTCGAAAATTAGCATTAAGTCGCGAGAAAAACAACATTAGCACCATTAGATCATCAAGATTTGTGGCTACAAAACTCGTCACGCTAGTAATTAAAAGGGTTACTAACCAATTCATAGATTGAAAAAAGAGATAATCCTTCCCATTCTAAATCTCATAGTGCCAGATTTCCTCCTCTCGTAAAAGAAGACGATGGACGGGAAGACGTTCCACGGACCCCTGTTGTTCAAGATGATTAAGTGCGCGGGTAATAGTGACTCTAGTAGTTCCTAATAAGTCAGCGATATCCTGATGAGTTAGACGCACATCAATTAATTGTCCGGTACCGGTTTGTTTGCCAAATTGATTGCCTAACCATGCCAGTAATTTCAAGACCATAATATCAGTACGTTTGTAGCTACGAATAATACTTAGTTCTTGTGCTTGCTGAAGATGAGACAGCAGAATTTCTGCCATTTGATAACTCTCAACTGTGGAAAAGGAAACTGCTTGTACAGGACTAATGCACTCAACTTGATAGGGATTGACTCTCTCTAGGGTTTTACCGACAAAACTGCCAGGTCCCCACAATCCCAAGACGATCAGGGTTCCATCTTCTAACCAAGTGGAGGTTTTCACGACTCCACTCTCGATTTTCCAGAAATTAGGATTTCTGAGGGGCAAAATTGCCCGATTATCAAAGTGCCAGCGATGGGGGGTTGGTGGTTGATAGGTAAGCGTCATGATTGATAATTAATTTTGATTAGGTACTTAGTCAGTCAAAAGCACAAGGCTGTCGGTAAAGGGGCTTTTTAGACGAGTTAGTTTTTTTTGGAGAAATTTTGGGGTAAAAACGATAATTACCCCAAAAAAGACTGATTTTATGCCCTTGCAAGCCCTATTTATTTCGGGGTGTTAGTCTTCTCCAGTTCCGTCGTGGCCGAGGAGATCAGTTCTTGCCAAGCTCGATCGCTTTCCTGTAGAGTCTGTTTAACCGCGTCGATGGTCTTTTCCACGCGAGTTTTCAGGAAAGGGGAAGCACTGTCTTTGAGTCGTTCGGTGTCGTCGGCTAAGATATCGATCGTCTCGGAGGTATTAACGAGGCTCTTTTCTAGGGTAATAAGGTTGTTTTGCAGGGTTTCACTGAGTTTAGCCCCGGATTTGGTCAATTTTTTCGTCAATTTACTCACTTTTTCCCCTAGATCGTCAATATTATCCGCTAAGTCCTCTAGGTTGTCCTGTTGAGCTTCGATAATCTTCTTGTCGAGAGAAGGAGCGGCTAGTTGAGCATTTAGGTCATCGATAGCCGATTTTGCGGCTTGGATGGCTTTTTCATAGGCAATTTGGGCATCTTCGAGAATTTTTGGGCTAGAAACCTCATTTTTTTTCTTAACTGGTTCCACCACGGTGCCACCCGTTGCCGTGGCACGGTCGATGACGGCCAACTGTTCGGGGAGTAGGGGCAAGGCGATCGCATTTACTCTTCCCCCTAGGAGCAAAGTGACAGTTAAGAGGAAAATCAGCAGCCGGAAAACTTGATTTTTGAGGCTTTGAAAGCTCTTATTTAGGTTGATCATGATTTGATTTTCTCCTGTTCGGAAAATTGGTTAGTCTATCTGGATTTTATCATATCAAATTTTTATTTAACAAGAAATTTTATAAATAATTTATTGTATTTTTTGCCAATAAATTGCAGATAAAAATATAATCTTTTTGAGCCAAAAGCTAGTAAAGAAAAGCTTTTGCTCTCTCAAAGAAAATTAATTTTTATCAGTTTTTCATTAATGAGATGCTGAATTATCCGATGGATTTATTTCTTGATTAATCGGGGATATTTTCTTACGACCTTTAATATATTTGCCTAAAGATTTATTTTTCTTAAGTCGTTTAATGCCACTTAAAGTGCAGAGAGAGAATAGAGTTCCCACCAGAACCATCTGCCATAAACCGCAACCAGAAGCCGCGCCTAATCCTGCCGCTAACCAGATAGTCGCCGCCGAAGTCAAACCTTTTACTTGTACCTTATTTAGTTCCCGATGGGATTGTTGTAGGATGATTCCCGCTCCTAAAAAACCGACACCAGAAGCGACCCCTTGAATAGTGCGACTGAGAGCATTAGAAGACGCATAACCCACATCTCCCTCCGCTTGTAGGGGAATCATCACGAACAGGGCAGCCCCGAGACTAGCGATGATAAAAGTTCTCAATCCGGCGGGACGACCGCCTCGCTGTCGGTTATAACCAATCAGACAGCCGACGGCCATAGCCATACTCAGCCGAAAAATAATCGTTTGCCAATCTTCCGAGTCAAAAAACATTGCTTAACCCATCAAATGAGATAAAAACTTCCCCTAACCAATCAAGGCCTTTTCCTGATCCCGCTTTTAATCGTTCCTATTCTCGATCCCGATCGATAATCCTAGTAAAGCTGTTGTTATACCTCGTTTTAAGCGTTCTTTTTCCGGCATTGTCTGGTGAGTCATCAAAGAGGGATAACAGACCAAAGACTGTCCTATTAGTCGATATCTTCGAGGTCTTTAAACAGGGCCGTGCTGAGGTAACGTTCCCCGAAACTAGGCTGAATCATGACGATTAATTTATCTTCGTTTTCGGGTCTTTTGCCCACCTGAATCGCCGCCCATAAAGCGGCCCCGGCCGAGATGCCGGATAGTAATCCTTCCTGACGAGCTAACCGTCGCGCGTAGGCGAAAGCCTCTGTATCATCGACGATAATCACCTCATCGATTAATTCGGGGCGGAAAATTGCCGGGATAAAACCGGCGCCGATGCCTTGGATTTTGTGCGGCCCCGGTTGTCCCCCCGATAAGACAGGACTATTAGAGGGTTCAACTGCGATCGCTTGAAATTGGGGACGACGGGGTTTAATGGTTTCGGCAATACCGGTAATGGTTCCCCCGGTTCCCACGCCACCAATAACGATATCCACCAGTCCATCGGTATCGGCCCAGATTTCTTCGGCGGTGGTTTCCCGGTGAATTTTCGGGTTGGCCGGGTTGCGGAACTGTTGCAAACTATAGGCGTTGGGGGTGTTTTCGACTATTTCCTCGGCCCGGGCGATCGCTCCTTTCATGCCTTGACTACCCGGGGTTAACTCTAATTGCGCCCCGTAAGCTTTTAACATTGCCCGTCGTTCTAAACTCATGGTTTCAGGCATAGTCAGGACTAGGCGATAGCCTTTGGCCGCCGCTACCATGGCCAGGGCGATGCCGGTATTACCGGAAGTGGGTTCCACCAGAATTGTTTTATCGGGGTGAATCAGTCCAGCGGCTTCAGCGTCCTCCACCATACTGACACCAATGCGATCTTTAACCGAGGCGGCCGGGTTCATGCTTTCCAGTTTGACCACGATGCGGGCTTTTACTCCCTCTGCTACTGGGATGCGATTCAGTTGAACTAGGGGAGTCCGTCCTACCAATTGGGTGATGTCTCTTGCGATCGGCATAATCCCACTTGCTTTGTATTTGTTGGCTATTTTTGATTATATATGTATTTAAAATGTTTTGCAATACTTTTGAGTTAGAGTAGGTGGGTTACGGCAAATACCTAGGGTTGGCTGATGAGCTTCGCCGAACGTCCGAACGTCCTGAAAATGGATAAAACCCCACACCCCACACCCTAACCCCACCAACAAACTTTTTGCCGCAAACCCTAAGTAGATATTCATACACAGCAACAATAGAACTAACTGTAACTTAGCTAAATGGATTGAAAAGCAAAATCTCGCAGCCTTCAAAGTCACGAATATTGTGCGTTACTAAAGTCAGTTTATGAATTTTAGCTGTTGCGGAAATTAGCATATCAGCTTCAGAACGAGTTTTGCCTTGAGTTCTTAATTTTACTCGTATTTCACCTGCATATAAAGCAATTTCAAAACTAATTGGTAAGTACCGCGCGCAAAATTAATTACTCATTTCCCTGTAAAGCTAAAATCGCTGTATTTTTTTCTGTTCCCTGTTCCCTTTCACGACCAAGATTAGCCATTTGTTTAATTTTCTTCCAGTTAAGTAGATATTCATATTATAACCAACCATCACCTGCATCGTACAAATTTACTGAGTAGATAAAAATAAACTTGAGTCAACGTGAAAAAACTGTCCTAACTTTACAGCTTGTTTTTCTGTTATTATTTGTTTGCCAATAAGAATATCAGAAACTATTGTTCTTGAACCTAGTATATCTGATAAATCTTTTTCTTGTAAGTTGTTAGCTTCCATGAGTTCCCAGAGTATTGAATGGGGTTCTGATTCTTCAATGGGATAATTCTCTTGTTCGTATTTTTCGATTAAAGTCAAGAGTAAATTTAACAAGGTGGTTTCTTCTAGACTTCGATTTTCTCGATGAGATAAGGCTTCAGCTAGGGTAATAGCCTGTTCGTTTTCTGCATCGTTTTCTATCACTTTTGGTAGATACTCGGCTAGTAACCTTCCGTAGGTATCACAGTCCAAAGTAAGGGTCATTTTTCCACTCATCTTTGTCATACTCCGCGTGAGTCAAAATGTACTTGATGTAAATTACTTGGTCTTTGTAAACGATATCTACAATTAGACGATAGCGATTACCTTTGATATTAAAGACCGTGAAATTACCAACTGCTTCTGCTTGAGAATACACAGCTTGAACTTCAGCCAGGTTTTTCCACTCTGCTTTACTAGCAATTTTATACCAAGTATTAATGGCATTGGCAGCATCAGCGTGTTTTCCAGAAAATCGCCGCAGTTTTTTACGGCTGATGATGTGCATATTCTTATTGATTTAGAATAGCTCTTGTATTCTAGTTTATCATAGCCTTACTTGCGCCACCAACCCGAAAACCAGTGCCACAAGCGACGCAACCATCATTTTAACTCCTCCCAGTTTGTCGCTGTTGGGAGAAGATAGTCAGCAAGTTACCTACATCCTCAGCCAGAGCGCTCGCGTATTCTGGATGCGCGAAACCATCCCCAAAACGGGAGGAATACTTAGCAAAGGCAAAGGAATATGTGCGTGAGGTGGGGGAGGATGCTTGGGAACAGCTGCAACAGACTCAGGGGGTCGAGCTTTCGTGATCAAAAAATTAGCTCAACCTAGCCCGATCTAGGTTAGAATAATGGTAGGCGAGAAGTCAGAGATAAGGCTAACGGCATTAGTTCCTGTCCTTCGCCACTAAAACTTAGTATGGGGTATTGGTAAATGAGTTTTGACGACTTAATTCAAGAATTAGACTATTTAATCAAAGAATTCGCTGAAATTGATGCCATTAAAGATCCTCTAAACAAACAATATATACTTGAGAGCCTCTCAAAAAAAAGCAAGATAGGAAACGAAGCCTATACTAAGTTATTCAATATATATCAGGCGAAAAAGAAAGAGGATAAATGGATCGGTTGCTGGTACACCGCTCCCTGGGCATATCTTGAAAAAGGGATCGAATGGGTGGCTGTAAGGCTGAATGAAATGGACATATTCAAGATCATTCAGCAAATCGGCAACATAACAATAGTCTTTTCTGTTGCTTCGTTGATTTGGAGTGTAATCCCTAACAAAAATCAGGAAATCGAAGAAGCTTGGAAGGTAGTAGAATCACAAGATAATATACGTAAAACTAAGTGGATTGCCCTTGAAAAACTTAATAAATATGGACAGTCATTAGAGTATCTAGATTTGTCGAAAAAAGACCAAAACAGATATGGAGCTTATTTGAACCAGATTAATTTGAAAGGAGCCAATCTATATCGTGCATCTCTCATAAGAGCATTAGTTAAGGAAGCGAATCTTGAAGGAGCTAATCTTCAGAGATCTGAACTTACAGGGGTTGTCTTTGCGAACACTAACCTCAGCAGAGCGCAACTTCAAGAAGCGGATATTGAACAGGCCGTTTTCGATCAAGCCAATATCAAAGAAGCTGACTTTAGAAGAGCTAAAAACCTAAATCCACAACAAATTATATCTGCGTGTTTTTGGGAACAGGCAATATTCGACGAGGAGTTCCAAAAAAGACTAAATAAGTACATAGAGGAAAAACGAAAGAATTCATCATCTGTCACAACTGTTGACTGTAGCAGATGGCAGTAGAAAAACTGAACATACAGTTTTTGTAGGATCATAATTTGGTCAATCAATAGCAGGTAGCAAATCGGGGAAGTATCAGAGACAACTATCATTTCGCTCTGAGTTCTTTGAGAGTTTGCAGATCGCGTTCTAGTTCAGTTTCATCATAATTAAGATAGACTCCCATCCGCTTTAAGAAAGCATGAGTTTCTAAGCGAGAAGGTAATTGAAGGATTCGTCGCACTTCAGCCGTATTCACTGCACCAGAACGGTAAGCATCAGCAATAACTACTTCCAGCAGTTTATGAGCCAGAGCATCTCCTGTTTGACCTAATCTCTGGGCAATTTCGTCGGGAATATCAACAGTGATTTGCATAAAATTATTGGGGCAGCCACCAGTTAGTTCTATCATAGGTGAAATAGAGAGGGATAATTTAACCCCTCTCGTTGCTCTTGACACTGCCTTCCGGCAGATTTCTTAATAACGTCAATACCCTGCTCATTAGTAGGCACAAACACTGGCATCTTGCAGGTAAAGCACTCCGTCAGATTTCAACCACTGACAAACTTGACTTCAGATCGCTTTTTCCGGCCCAGTAGCGACGGGCAGCTCCGTGGTACTGTACTCTGTCCAAGAACCCTCATAAATTCGCACCTTGGGATAACCGAGCAGATGTTTGAGGACAATGTACTGTAAAGTCGCTTCCCGTCCCGTACTGCAACTGACAATAATATTATCGGAGGGCTTGATGTTGCGTTGGGCAAGAATCTTGCTGATTTCGTCTAAAGATTTCAATTTATGGGGATTTTTCAGGGATTCATCCGGATTATTTGCTTCCGTAAAAGTCGGCCAGGGTATATTTTTCGCCCCCGGAATATGACCATTTCTCAGCCAGATATCCTGTTTCCCCTGAAAAAGTTCTTCGGGTCTGGGATCGATAAAAACCACATCCGGTTTGCCGATCAACTTCTCTACTTCTGCCAAAGTCACCCGAATCGAGGGATTATCACGCACAGTAAAGCTTCCGGGTTGATATTTAGGGAATTCTTTAGTTACCTTCTGTTCGGAACCCTTATAGCCCTTAAAACCCCCATCTAAGACGGCCACATCTCGGAAACCCGATCGCTCTAGTAAATAGGCGACCATGGTTGCCCCCAAGACATCGCGACCATCGGAATATACTACCACTCGATCGCCATTAGTGATTCCCGCGGCGGCAAAGAGACTGCCAATTTTATCCTCTTGCCAATATTGAACTGGTAAAAATCCGTTTGGACCACGAAAATTATTGTCGGCTATATTCACCGCTTTCGGTAAATGACCGGTGATATATTCCAAAGGATTAATCCGCACATCGAGAATTTTTAACTTCGGATCGTTGAGATTTTGTGCTACCCACGCCGGCGATACAAAGTCTATCTTGGTCTCAGATTTCGACGTGGCCATCAGGGGCGATGACGGCGCTAAGGTAAAGGTTAAAATGCACAGAAGAACTAAAGTGAAAAAAGTAAGGGGACGGCTTTGAAACCGTCCTAGGGATAGACCTTTCCCTTGGCGCAGTTTTGGTTTCATGATTCAGTGTCAGCGAAGAATATCAAACGATAATTACTATAGGGCTTTGATTAGCTTTCTCCAAAAATTTAGGTATAACGTGATATTTTTCTTGGGCAGCAAGTCGGTCAACTAATTATTAATTTATCCTTATTTCCTGATCGCCTTGGGTATCTCTAATAACTGTCGCCACCAGAGATGAACTAGGAGGGACCAAGCGATCGCTAAAAGCCAAGAGGCAAGGATATCACTAGGAAAGTGAACTCCTAAATAAAGACGAGTCCAAGCAATAACCAAGACGAAGGGAATCCCCAGTAAAACTACCCCTAAAAACCAGCGCGTTCTCCAAGATAGGATCAGTAAAGAAACCACTAACAGGGAACTAAATAAAGCATGGCCACTAGGGAAGGAAAAATCGTGGGGTAAGGGATAAAATAACTCCCAAAATTGCGGGCGATTCCGACGAAAAAGCATCTTGAGGTTATAACTAATAGCCCAACCTCCCGTCATGGTTACAAGGATATAAGCGAACCCATACCAGTATTTTTTTAGGGCAAAAATCAGCAGTAAAATTGTCAGTATCGGGGCCACTCCCCAATAAGTACCTAATCCCGTTAGTTTTATGGCCAAAAAGTTTAGGTTTAAATTAGCGGTTTGATGAATAGATAGCATCAGGGATTTTTCCCAAGCAAATCCTTGGGGATACTGGCCAATAGTGATCGCTAAATACGTAAAAGTTAGCGATGTTAACAAGATAACCAAGAAAATTAAGCTATTGTTTAAGTAAGTTTTTGGAATCACGGGGAAAAAGTGGCGATCGAGGATAACAGGGGCATTTCTAAAACCTGAAAATGCAGCAAAGCTAGGATTACTAAAGTATAAACTGTCGAGGAAAGTAATCCATTTCTCAATTCTTTTTGCCAATTGCGTTCTTCTTTCTCTCCACCGATTAATTCTTTCGTCCCGAATTGCATTAGCAGAATTCCCACAAGATTAGATAACCAATAACCAACCATGGCCGCCGGTAGAAAAAAATCGGCGTGCAAGCAAGCAATTAAACGACCGAAACCGTAGGCGATCGGCAGATTAAAAATTAGATCGTTCCACCAACACAGGGGCGATAATAAGTAACCGATCAATACCAAGGTTCCGTTTTTGATTTTGTCAAGTAGATACATCTTTTTTTTTAGCTACTAACTATCAGCTTTGTTTTTTTTTGCCATCAGCAATCAACTATCTCTGCCATTACTTTTGAAAAATGGTGTTAGCCACTTTTCTAGTTATAATCACAGTTATCTAAGTAGGTAGGTGTTATGTCAGATCCCCCCGCCTATCGCCACCCTGCCTTATTAAGGGGAGCAGGGGGGATCAAAAGCAAAATCTATCTTCTATTTAATCAGAACCACTTACTTAGCTGACGGCTGACGGCTCACGACTAATTAACGCTGGATTTGGTCAAAAATCGCCCCATCAGCAAAGAATTTTTTCTGGATCTCCTCCCAACTACCGATCGCCGTAGAGGGGAACAGATTCGACACTTTTGGGTATTGTTTACTAAACTCTTTAGCCACATTAGCATTAACCGGACGGAAACCCACCTTGGCGAATTCCCGCTGCGCTTCGGGAGTAAAGAGAAATTGGGCAAAAGCTGTCGCTACTTCCCGGGTTTTGCGTTTATCAACTATTTTATCCACTACGGCCACGGGCGGATCGATCGAAACATTGACCGAAGGAATAGTATAGGAAAAACCGGTTTCTCCTTTTTGACGGGCCAGAATCACCTCGTTTTCGTAGTTAAGCAGCACATCCCCCTGATCCTGTTTAAAGAAGACATCGCTGGCTTCCCGGGCATCTTTGGGTAGTACAGGAACGTTTTTATAGACATTGCGGACGAAATTGGTCGCTTGTGCTTCATTGCCGCCGGTCCGAGTTACCGCTCCCCACAAGGCCAGAAAATTCCACCGGGCCACCCCAGAGGTTTTCGGGTTGGCAGTGATGACTTTAATCCCCGATTTGGCTAGATCTGGCCAGTTGCGGATTGCTTTCGGATTGCCCTGACGAGTAACTAAAGCTACCACGGAACGAGTGGCGATGCCGTTATTGGGGAGTTCTTTCTGCCAACCGGGGTTAACTAAACCCGCTTTTTGCAAGCGTTCCACATCGGAACCGATGGCCAAATTTACCACATCTGCATCTAATCCGTCGATAATAGCGCGGGTTTGGGAACCAGAGCCGCCATAACTCTGTTTAATCACCACATCCTGTTTTTTCTCTCTTTTCCATTTGTTGACGAATAGAGGAATAATTTTTGAGTAGGCCGATTGAGTCACCGCGTAGGAAACCAGGGTGATTTCCACGGTTTGTTGTTTAGCTTGCTGTTTATGGGGAGCTGCCAGCAGATTACTCGATGCCGATAGGGGACTAAAAGCTAGTCCGATTCCCGTTGTGACGACGGCAGCCGTAGCTAGAGAAATAAAGGGTAAGAGGGTTTTCGGTTTTGAGGATCTAGGCTCATGGATCACGATGTCATCGGCTCCTTTGTTTATTTATGGGAGATTGCTAGGTATTTTCTCTGAGATTGTATTTTATATGAAATAAAAAACAATTTCAATACATTGAAGAAAAAATTATACTGTCTTAGTTCGGTTATATGCAAAGAAATCAAGCGATTAATGGCTTGATTAGCTGAAAAAACTGGAAATATTCGATTTATACGGCTTAAATGTGCCTTTAAATTCGCCTGAAGCCTCTTTATGCTTCCAGAATAGAGATTTTATCGTTTTTATGGAGAAGAAAGAATTTTTTAGCGATCAAAAACCTCTCCCTAGGTG
>VYLC01000178.1_pt1 | contig 18473 bp, 21 predicted proteins | sample 5109531 | NCBI WGS metagenome assembly VYLC01 (sample SAMN12291787, study PRJNA351875) | freshwater metagenome | isolation source: freshwater lake | place: USA: Michigan, Gull Lake | collected 2013-08-08
TTGTTTGTGCCTTAAGTCGTTCCCTATATGAATTTCAGCTACTTTTGAGCGTAGGTTCTCTCATCTAATTTTATTTTCAGTTAGTTATTTGCATAGCAATTCCCGAAGAGCCTACAATTCTTGCCAATTAACTTCGTCTGTGAGGAAAGCTGAGAGTGTTGTCAAAAAAAGCCAAAAGAAACAACCAGATGAGACAGATATTTTCTGGAGGAATTTTCATCACATCCTGTTTGGGGACAGCCATACTTTGCGATGGGGTGAAGGCCCTTCCTTCTCCCTTAGACATTGACGCTGGTTCTATTCGGGTATCCCAGGAAAAAATTATCATTAATTCCCCCGTGGAATTAGAGAGGAGAGAAAGAGTTCTGACAACCAATTCCTTCTTGACAACAGAGGGATTAGCCGATAGTAATCTGCCCTCACCCTTAGAAAATAAACTAGAGAAATCTTCCCTCGATACTTTAGCAACAGAAAAGACCAGGACAATTTCAACCCTAGAAGAATGGAAGGGGAATCTAGGGACAATGCAAGCGAGTCAGCTTTTACCAGCAGGAGATAATAACTCGCCAGAAGTCGAAAAATGGCAAGCACAGGCATCTACCCCCGTTGATCCCAATATTTCCCCCGAATTGCAGCGTTTACGTCAAGATTTCCTGATTGAGGAACCGCGAACCCTTTCTGCGAAACTGGCGGAATTTGTGGTTGCCCCTAGTGCCAGTATTTCTACTCCCATCGGTTTTGGAGCGAATTTTGGGCAGATTTTCGGTGGTTTCGGTTTCCAGTCGAGAACCCGTTTTACCAATCAAGCAGATGGTGGGTTAGCTCTAGGGGTCGGTTTAGGAGAACCCCAGAAAATTGTCGGTTTAGATGTAACTCTGGCGATTTTGAGCCTTTTTGGTGATAACGCCGGACGGGGTAGTTTTAGCTTTAAAATTCACCGTTCTCTGCCAGAAGGTTTTGCTGTGGCCCTAGGATTTGAAAACGCCATTCGCTGGGGTGAGACAGATGCCGGTAGCAGTATCTACGGGGTGGTGAGCAAATTTTTTCAGTTCACAGAAACAACGGAAGAACCCTTTAGTCAATTGACGCTCTCTTTGGGTGTTGGTGGTGGTCGTTTTCGCTCGGAAGGAGCCATCGAAGATGGGGTAAATTCACTGGGTGTTTTTGCTAGTGCGGGTTTACGAATTGTTGAACCGGTCTCGGCCATTGTCGAATGGTCGGGTCAAGATTTAAACGCAGGTATTTCCCTGATTCCTTTCCCGAAAGTCCCCTTGACGATTAACCTTGCGGGTGCTGATTTAACGGGCAATGCCGGGGACGGCGCTCGCTTCGTCATGAGTATCGGCTACAATTACTTTTTCCCCCGTTAGTCGGTTTTTACATTGTAAATTTAGCTTTTTGAATGGAGATTAAGACCATGTTGATGAAATGGTTGACTAATTGGCAAGTTTCCTTAGTGGCGGCGGTTTTGCTGACCAATTCCCTAGTCTCTCCCGGTATGGCGCAAACCGGCAACCAATCCGATGCCACCGGACCAATTCTTTCCACCGGTGATTTTGCCGGTCAAACTTTCCCCACCACCACCACCGTTACGGTGACGGGATTTCAGGGGGGAGAACCGGCTCAAATCTCTGTTAATCAGGCGGCTGCTTCTGTGAACACTCAGTTAGCTGATAATAATTTAACCTCCCCCACGGGTACGCCGATTCCCCCAGCCTTTCAGGAATCGATACTGAGCATCTTAACAGGAGATGCTCAGGCGGGTAATAATATCAATGCTGTGACCGCCGCTCTTTACACAGCCCCCGGCGCACCGCCATTAAATGTTATTGAAGACTTATTGGCCAGCTTAGAGAGACTGACCAAGGATGAGAAGGTAGTTCCAGCTAAATTGCTGGCGGCGGTGCAGGCCTATAATGTGATGATTTTAGCCAGTAACGAAGAGTTTCTCCGTAATCCTCCCGCAGAACTACGAGCAATTCAAGCATCCTTAGCTAAATTGGTGGAAGCCACTATTAGCTAATCAGAATTCTCCCTTCTGACTTCACCATAGTCTCCTTGGATTAGAGGGCTGTGGTGAAGGCTCGACGGTGGGCGCGGTAGTTGGTTGTGGGGGGGTTACAGGAGGGGTATTTCTTCCCCCTAAGGATTGTTGGAGCTTGTCTCGCAGTTTTTTGGCAGTATCGGAGTTAGGATTAATTTTGAGAGCTTGTTCGTAGGCAGCGAGTGCCTCTTGGGGGCGTTTCCAGTAGGTCAAGACCAGACCTTTACCGTGCCAAGCTTGATAGATTTGAGAATCGAGTTGCAAGGCTTTTTCATAGGCGGCATAGGCGAGGGCTAATTGTCCTAACCGCCACATTTTATTGCCTTGATTAAGCCAGTTTAGGGGATTAGTATCGTTCTTATTGGGAACTTCAAAAGCCTTGTATAATTCATCCCCAATTTCTTGGAAAGATAAGGCATTGGGGGGCGAATTTTCGACATTTATCTGCCCTTGAATGCCAGACTGGGGTGCTAATGTCAAAAAAGTAGTGATGGGAATAGCGAGACTAAAGCCAATTGGCACGGGAACCTTTTCGATTTTTTCGGCTTCATTTTGTCCGTGAACCGCAATGACTCGTCCATTGATATCTAACACTGGACCGCCACTCATGCCCCCATAGGTGACACTGGTATAAACTATCTCATACCCTAACTCCGGAGGAAATATTTTCAGCAAGGGTGTAATGTCCTTGGGTAGCACTTTCCCCACATTGAACAATCGTTTCCGCTTGCCGATAAATTTCGGGTCAGGCCATCCAGAAGCAAAAATAAATTGTTCGTCAGCTACTTGATAGTTACCCAAGGTCGCTAATTGATAATTTTGGTCGCTCTGAAACTGCACGAGAGCTATATCTACTCCGGGTAGTTTTTTGATGCTATTGTAATCGAGCGGATATTGCTTGCCATCCCAGGTAATAATTTTTAGTTGATCGTAATAGAACTTGCAGGCATCTCTAGCATCTTTACAGATTACATGACTGGCAGTAAGAACAGTATAAACCCTTCCTTCTTTGGCAATAATTGATCCAGAGCCATTAGAAGTAATTTTCCCATTCGCCCCCTCTTCTTCTGAGGGGATTAAAACGGTAATCTTTTCAGCAATTTTTTCTATCTGCTCAGTTGTTGATGCCTTAGCAATCTGAGGAGAAATCACAAACACCGCTATACTAACTAGGGCGGCGGAAATTTTCAAGAAATTGTTGCTCATTCTGGTTTAAAAATACAGTTGAGTGGAATTTACCAGAGTGGTGTGCGAGCGGGATTCTTTTCTCTTGGGGTTGACGGGGATGGAGAAGAAAAATCTTCCGAGAAAGTGGGTTCTCTATGGGTGGGAAGCGGTGGGGGTGACACTGGAGACCGTTGCCGACTGGAAGCAGATAGAGAAGATGACCCCGATTGTAAAAAAGTCCCGATAGGAATCGCCCAACTTAATCGACTCATTTGTTCCCACAGTGCCGGTGAAGTCACTGTTCCATCAGCAAAAACGTAGGATTTACCCCAGAGAGGATAAGCATGAATCCCGTTAATACCAATAACTTTACCTTGCCGATTCAGCAGCGGTCCGCCACTCATGCCATTTTTAATCTTATTGGTGTAGCCGATTTGGTAGCCTCTCGAAAAGGATTTATCACTCAAAAGCGACACTTTACCCAGGGTGAAGGTAAATCCCTCTTCTGTCGGGCGATCGCCATCGAAGGGAAAACCAGCGGCGAAAACTTGATCTCCGATAGCGAGATCATCGACATTAGCCAAATCAGCAATAGAATAAACTTGGCTACTGCGAAAAGAAACTAAGCCTAAATCATAATTATTCAAGCGAACTGTTCTGACCAACTCCCCCCGATGTATCTTGCCGTCAGGGGTTTGTATTTGCCAACCCTGAGAGCGATACCGCCCTAAAACATGGTCATTAGTGAGGACTTTGTAGGAAGCACCCTGTTTTTCGACTAAAATGCCCGAACCCCAGCCTTGCCCTGATAACACCTTAACGGTAATTGCTCTGGCTAACTGACGCAGCTGTTGTTCTGAAAGTTGTTGAGAGCTATGGGCATTGGCCTGGTTAGGTTCCAGAGCGGGAGCATAGCTTTGGACAGCAAGCAAAGGTGTTGACAGTCCCAATAATAAACCGCCCGCACCAGCCAAAATTCTTTTTATAGGCCGACTCACTTGATCACTACGCTCCCATCTATAGAACTAGAAAAGTTTACCAAACAGCGGGCGTTGGGTTTCCTTGCGTCAACCCAACCTACCTTATCTATAGAACTATAAAAGTTTACCAAACAGAACCGCCTGATGGTTTTTGGGGCGATTGTTCGGGAGAAGTCGCCGGCAGTGGAGAGGGAGACGAACCGGTAGCCAGATTTGTTTCCACGGGAACGCTTTCTAGGAATTTGTTGAAATGGACAGTGGCAGAATCCGATGAGCTTTCAAACAAAGGACTGCTGCTGGCTCCTTCCCGGATGTCAAATAGCTGTTGGATTTTCTCGGTTGCGTTTTCCCCGCTCTTGAGGGTAAATAATAGGTTACTGCTATTTGCCCGTTCTCGTCCATTACTAGGGGAATAGATTACCGGCAGACCATTGAGATAGCCAGTGGTAATAATATCAATTCCGCCTGGTCGAGTGTAAAGGGTATTGAATCGTCTAGTGACTTCTAGACACCGTTGCTGGGGAGTATAACCGGAACCGCTAGAATAACGAGAAACCCAACGAATAACAGCTTTGCGTTCATCAGGGCCGACTTTGACATAGGTTGTGGGAACTCCTACATAGGGGCCTGTCACTGGTAAAAGACACTCGAATCTGGTTTGAGCTTGGCTCGGTGATTGTAAGGTAAAGGCAGCTCCTACACCAATCAGACTAATAGTCAGAGTTTTTGTCAAAGTTTGTAGTTTCATTGTTCTTATCCTAATCCGGCAAAGTGACTCTATTATACACTTCAAAGGTAGCTTTTGTTTTTCCGTAAAATAAACAAAAGCAAGGCCTTTGCAACAATTCTTATTTTTTTGGATTAGCTTTTCTTCAAACTCCTTTAAGAGAGCAATCACATTAGTTCCTTTACCCCAAAGCGGACCAAACTTCTAACTTACTGACCACGCGACGAATCACCTCATCGGTAAACTCACTCATGGTCATTTGTCCCCCTAAATCGGGGGTTTTTTTGCCCTCGTGAATAGTTTCAAAGACACTTTCATAAATCGCCCGAGAAGCCTTGCGCGCTTCGCTAGTTTCGATATAACCTAACAAAGCTGCCGAGGCTAAAATCATCGCCATGGGATTAGCAATATTTTTGCCCTCTAAAGCGGGGGCTGTGCCGTGGGGAGCTTCTGCCATAATAGTTTTAACCGCTAAAGTCTCCTCATCAAATCCCAAAACTAAACTTTCGGCCCCGGCAATACTGCCATAGAGTTGCAAGACAAAATCCGATAATAAATCGCCATCGCGATTAAGGGCCGGAATCACCAAAGCTTCGCCGTCGGTTTGTAAAAGTAGAGCAAAAGTTGCATCAATTAACAGGGGTTGATAACGTACTTCCGGATGTCTTTGGGCTGCCGCGTCTAATTCCTCTTTAAACATCCCTTCGTAGGTGGCACTGACGGTGAATTTTGGGCCGCCAAATACCCGCGCCCCGGTTTTTTTGGCGTGTTGAAAGGTAAACTCGGCCACAGCGCGACTGGTAGCCCTAGAAATGCGCGAGGTGCGATAGGCAATTTCATCGCTGGTGGCCGTGGTTTCTCGCCATTCTTTGGCCCCGTAGGCATCGTCAACGGCCATGCGGACAATGGCAATGGGAGAATAAACGCCCCCAATCGGACGAATACCGGGGATACGGCGACCGATGCGGAGAATTACCTGAGAATTCATTGCTTCTCTTAAAATAGCGTTGGGACTGCCCACATCCCCTTTAATTTCTGGGGTAATAGTAGCAGCTTTGAGGGCTAATCCGGTTTTGAGAGTCGCTTCGGCGGCCTCATAAACCACTTGATTGTTACTCTGGCGACGCTGGGCTAAACTAAGATCAAAATCGGCAAAGTTAAGCGGTTGACGAATTATCGAGGGTTGCAATACTCTCAGGGCTTCTAGTAATAGTTCTTCTCCAGTTTGGTCGCCGTGCATGACCACAATGGTGGGGATATTTTCCGTCATAATTTTTGAGTTTTAATAAAAATTTTCAAGTATATGTTAATGCTTAATTGTCTGGTTAATTGGCTAAAAAAGATACTTTTTATCTTAATTAATTCTGTAATTTTATCAATCTTGCAGAAAAAAATATATAATCAATATTATGCCCGATCGCTAATTTAACTTAGTCAATCGGGCGGTGGTGAGAATTAATTAACCCAAGATTTAGAAAGCTTGTTCAACTTCGGCAATTTCGGGAATCATTTCCCGGAGACGACGTTCGATGCCCATTTTCAGGGTTACGGTGGAACTGGGACAGGAACCGCAAGCTCCTTGAAGACGCAGTCTGACGACTGGCCCGTCGATTTCGACTAATTCCACGTTACCACCATCGGACATCAGGTAGGGGCGCATTTCATCTAAGACTTGTTCGACGTTATTGGGGGTCAGTGTTAAAGACATAATCAGCCTCTGGTCAGAGATTTATTACAGTGTAGTTACCTCGATCCTAACGCTTTTTGGGCGGGAATAACCCTTAAGATTGTAAAAGCTGCAGATTGATAAAAGTGAATTCTGTGGTGGATTTTTCGCCCCCGGCGTCGATTGCATTAATCACTTGACAGGAGGGTAAATAATAATTACCGATTTTTTCGTAGGTTTCCTTAAAGTCACGTTTTCCCTTTAATTCATCGGTTTTAGCATTGCGGAAAATGGCATTATAGCGAATAGAAATATAACCTTCCCCCGTATCGAGACTTTCCTGGGTATTAATAGTAAAAGCCATCGGTCCCATGACTCGACTGACTTGACAGATTTCCTGGCCGCGGACTTTATAATTAGACCCCATAGCATCGCCGGTGACAAGAATTTCTACCGCACCGGTGGTATCATCTTCCCCGAAATTAAACTGGTTTTTGCCGTGGGAACCCTCAAAATTGCCTCTTTTACGGTGAGTAACGATGTCGCGCATTTGATTATAGATACTTTCTTGCACTTTCTCGTCATCAATGCCCGTTACTTCCACACTATAATCAGCATTAACTTGAATTTTGCCCGTATGGACTTCCTCTCCTTGGGTGAGGATAATATCAGCAGTGTAACCGGGGAATTGTTCATCCCAAGTATAACGGTTTTCGTAGGCGGAGCGGAAAATATCTCGGGCGTTCGTCGTGGCTACAGTCATAATTGCTTTACTTGTGTTGATAACTCTATTTATATCATTGTCGCTGATTTTTTCGCCTCTGGCCGAGATTTCTAGAAAACTAGATGAATTTCACAGCTTAGGGAAAAAGTCAGTTAGAATGGGACAATGACCCGTCCCCTGCTCGATTGCCATAAATCTAAATAAGCAAAAAATAAACATGAGCAGTTATGACAAAATTAAGTCCAAAAGTTAACGCAATTATTCGTTCTGGTGAACAACAAGGATATGTAGGTGAATGCGTGGAAATTTCGATTGTCACCCAGGGAAATACCTTAGACGAGGTGGTTAATAATCTCCAAGAAGCCATTTTACTGCATTTAGAGGGAGAAGATCCCAGGGAGTTCGGTCTAGTTGCCAAACCTTCTCTACAGATTACATTTGAGTTACAGCCAGAATATGCCTAAGCTGAAACAACTATCCGGCAAAGACATTATCAAAATTCTTGATCGATTTGGTTTTACTATTCACAGTCAACGAGGAAGTCACATAAAATTGCGTCGTGTCATCTCGGAGAGAAAGGAGACTTTAACGATTCCCAATCATCGGCAACTTGATCCCGGAACCTGTTACGCTATTTTTAGGCAAGCAAGTCAATATATTCCAGAATCAGAGCTTTATCTTTACTTCTATGACTTATAGAAAAAGTTAGGTAGTTGCCGGGAGCGCCAGGCAATAAAACTTCATTTACCGAAAACCTAGCCAAGGGAGTCACACTAGAGATGGTAAGCTTACCAGCAGGTAAATTTCTCATGGGTTCTTCTGAAAGCGATTCTGAAAAGCCTCCACACCAAGTTAAAGTCAACAGTTTTGCCATCGGCAAATATCCCATTACTCAAGCACAATATCAAGCAGTAATGGGAGACAATCCCTCTCACTTTAAAAATAATCCCCAAAATCCGGTAGAAAAGGTTATTTGGAACGATGCTAAAGCTTTTTGTCAGAAATTGAGTCAAATAACCGGAAAAACCTATCGCCTACCCACAGAAGCGGAATGGGAATATGCTTGTCGTGCGGGGACAACCACTCGCTATTATTTTGGTGATGATGATAATCAGTTAGGAAATTACGCTTGGGGTAGCGAAAATTCTAATGACACAACTCATCCCGTAGGATAGAAAAAGCCCAATGGTTGGGGACTGTATGACATGAGTGGCAATGTTTGGGAGTGGTGCGAAGACGATGGGCATGATAGTTATAAGAATGCGCCGGATGATGGCACGGCGTGGATTGATAATGATAATCGTTCTCAGTCTCAAAAATGTCTGCGCGGCGGTTATTGGGGCAATGTCCCTAATTACCGTCGTTCTGCCAGCCGCGTCATGTACTCCCCCCACATCCACGGCAGCGTCAGCGGTTTTCGGGTTGCGTGTGTCTCCCCAGGACTTTAACCCTTTGCTCTTTTGCCTTTTTGCCCTTTGTCTCCCGCCGCTAGGCGGATAGTTTTGCGATAGACTAGGATTTTGCGGTGGATTGCGCCGCGCTAATTTTTATCAATCTCGCTCGTCCCAGTTCATTCTCTAAGACTTTCTGATATAGTTCACTTATTATTTTCGTTATCGAAAATTTGGGTTAAAACCCCGTCGTTTTACGACGGCTTTTCTTGATCTTTAATAGAGCATCTGAGAACTTCCAGGGTTGCACCTCCTACAGAAGAAACAAAATAACTATAGAAAGTTTCGGTGGGTATTCAATTAGAGCGTGTACATGATCAGATTCCCCGTTCACAAATAATAAGACAGCGATCGCCCTTTTTCATTACAGGTGACAGAAAAGTTAGTGCCTCTCCTCACCAAAAAATGATCGCACTAAGCCTTACCAAAATTCATTAAAAATACTATCAATCGCTTCTTCCAATCCGGGCAAATAATTCTCAATTATAGTCCAAACCACATCAAGATCGACTCGTAGATAATCATGGGCTAAAACATTTCTAAAGTCGCCAATTTTTACCCATTCAATATTCGGCTGTGAAGCCTTCCAGTCCTCTGGTAACTGTTTAATGGATTCTCCCATAACCTCTAAATTTCTAAGGACAGCATCTTGAATCAAGATATTGTTCATAAAATCATTTTGTCCCTGTTGTGTATAATTCTCAATTCGAGTTAAACATTCTCGAATATGAATCAAGTAAATTCTGGCATCTTTCATAACATTATTGCCTCTGCCAAAATACGCTCTTTAATAAACTCGTGTAAAGATTTAGCCGATACAACATCAACTTTTCTATCCAATAAATCTTCTAGATCATGAATTAAACCGACCGGAAACCAAGACGAAATTTTTTCTATATCATAATCAATTAAAAAATCAATATCACTATTTTCTGTTTCTTCACCTCTAGCGACCGAACCAAATAAACGGACATTAAAAGCCCCATGATTCGCCGCAATTTCTAGGATTTTTTCGCGCTTTTCCTGAATTAAATTTTTTAAAGACATTACTCAAACCTCCCACTTCTCCATCTTAAACAATAAAACCGCAATCGCCCTTTTTCATTACAGGTGACAGAAAAGTTAGTGCCTCTCCTCACCAAAAAATGATCGCCCTTGATAATTGAAAGATCCCTGTCGGATTCGCTCCGGCCACAGCTTTCGTCATTAAAGTAAACAAGCGGCCATGGATAATAACTATATGATTGCTGTGCTGAGAGCCTTTTGTCAAGCCTAATTGAGATGCTCTTACCCTCGGAGAAAGATGCCCGCCACGAATAAAGAAAAATGGCATAAAATAGAAAAAACTCACCCTCAGCGATCACGGCGATGGCAGCAGAAACGGCGAAAATCAAGCTTTATCGGAAAACCTATCAACTTCCCCGACTAAATCGCCCCGATTTATTAATTTTACAGGATCAGATTCAAGAAAGACAGCAACTGATTAAAACCGGAAAACGGGTTCGCAATACATGGCTAGGATTGAGGAAAAAAGAAGAACCCCTCGATTTCGAGGAAACCTTTCAAGAATTGGAAAGATTAGTCGGGGACTATAACCAGTTAATCAGATTTCTCACCGACCATAAAGATGAATACCGGCGGTTTTTCCTGTCACTCACCGAGGAAATCAAAGAGGCAGTGGCGGTTAAATGCCAGAAATTGGCAGAAACAGAGCGAAAACGCCAATCTCTAGAGAATAGCATCGGCTCGGCCGAACTGCGAGATACCCTGAGACTACAGAAACAGCAGATTTTCCGCACCGTGATTCTCGTCGGTCGCGCCAGCTTGCTCATGCTCAAGAAAATCGACCTAATTAGCGAAAGTATCCAGAAATTAGCCGAAGATCAGGATACACAAAAACGGGTTTTCTCGAAAATGATGGGCGAGTTGAACGGGTACAAACAAGTGTATCAGTTGCAGATCGAGTTAGATAATCTGGAAAAAGAAGCGATCGAAATGGCCAAAGTAGCCATTAATCTAGAACAATACCTAAAACCAATTATCGGACAGTTTCAGGGTTTGATCGATCGAGTAGTGACCATTGACGGGGAACTTTCCCGCAGTGTCAGCGAAGTGGAATCCCTCGTCCAGAACATTCTCAGTTCCGAATCGGCCGTATCTTTCCGCAAAAACGAGAATCTATCGGCTAGTTTGCTCAATTTCCTCGTCACCAGCGAAGAAAAGCGCGGCCGTTTAGCGAGCGCACTAGAGCGAGCCGAACAGGAAGGATGGCAATGGACAGAAGTGGAAATCCCCGACGAGGAAATCGAACTGGAAACCGCCATTCAACGCATCAACAACCATGTAATCGAGAGAGTCGGGGACTTTAGCACCTCCGTCGTCGGTGACTCTCCTATTCCTCCCCAAACTCAACCAGAGACAGCGCCAGGCAATAAAACTTCATTTACCGAAAAACTAGCCAATGGGATAAAACTAGAGATGGTAAGCTTACCAGCAGGTAAATTTCTCATGGGTTCTTCTGAAAGTAATTATGAAAAGCCTCCACACCAAGTTAAAGTAAACAGTTTTGCCATCGGCAAATATCCCATTACTGAAGCACAATATCAAGCAGTAATGGGAAACAATCCCTCTGGTTTTGAAAATAATCCCCAAAATCCAGTAGAAAAGGTTAGTTGGAACGATGCTAAAGCTTTTTGTCAGAAATTGAGTCAAATCACAGGGAAAACCTATCGCCTACCCACAGAAGCGGAATGGGAATATGCTTGTCGTGCGGGGACAACTACTCGCTATTATTTCGGTGATGATGCTAATCAGTTAGGAGATTACGCTTGGTATGATGGAAATTCTAATGGCACAACTCATCCCGTAGGACAGAAAAAGCCCAATGGTTGGGGATTGTATGACATGAGTGGCAATGTTTTCGAGTGGTGCGAAGACGATTGGCATAATAGCTATGCTGGAGCGCCGGATGATGGCACGGCGTGGATTGATAATGATAATCGTTCTCGGTCTCAAAAATGTCTGCGCGGCGGTTCTTGGGGCTATATCCCTGAATTTCTGCGCGGCGGTTCTTGGGGCTATTTCCCTGATCTCCTTCGTTCTGCCGACCGCTGGAACCACCCCGACGGCTTGAGCAACTTCATCGGTTTTCGGGTGGCGTGTGTCTCCCCAGGACTTTAACCCTTTGCTCTTTTGCCTTTTTGCCCTTTTTTACTTTTTTCTTTTTTTCTCTCTTTCCCGCCTAGCGGCGGGGCGATTTTTTTTGAGATCTTCTAGGGTGCGTTCTGGGCAGCTTTTGCCTTTTTGGGAGCAGTTTAATCTAAATTGCGATGGGTGAGGCTGTGCCAACACATTCTACATTCTACCAAATTTTTGAGGGCGATCGCTAACTTAAACAGAGGGACGTACCACCCGAATCAACTTTCCCTGTAAGGATTCCTCTATCCTTACCGCCTCATCAACCTGTGCTGTAAACTGTTGCCAATTACGATTATTCGTACAAACCACAATCCCGAAATGCTGATCGTCACGACGATGCAAACGGATAAAATCAATTCTATTGATCGTCAAAATGGCTCGCTCTTGACTGACAGCAAACGCCAACACCTGCTCGTCAGGTATCCGTTGATTAGCATTTCCCGCTTCTTGCACCGTCAAAACATCATGGCCCAAATTTCTCAACAATTCCACAACCGGCAAGGGAAACTGCTCATCTGCATAAAAACGTGCCATCCCCTAAACTGCCTCATTCTGCTCAATGAGTAAATCAATCTCCTCTTCATGAGCTGCCGCATATACCCAAGCATTGGCTAAATCCGTAGCCTTAATAGTCGGATAACTTGTTAATAAATCAGCATCACTATAACCAAGACGACGAGCTTCTACTAACACCCAAACTGGAATTCTTGTATTGGCAATGCAGGCTTGTCCGCCGCAAACTTTAGGCGTTTTCTCAATTCCCTGCCAATTACCACCAAGACTTTGAGCGAGTAACTGGATTACCTGCACTTTTTCGCTAGGTTTGAGGGCAAGAAGTTGCTCTTCTAACTCTTTGATGATCACAGGCTTAAATCCCCATACAGTTTGGGCCAATTATCCTTAATCATTTTACTAGAAAATTTGGGTTTAAAAACTCCCACTTAAGGCAAATCGTGGAGCGAATGCAACAAAACCCGATTCCCCCCAATGCTCCTAGATTTACACGGGATATCTTACATGAACGCCGTTGATACAAATATCCTATTATTTTTCTTAATTTAATTATTCGTGGGAAGTCTCCATCAAATCCAGAGCAAATAGCAAAGCTTGTTTAATTTTACGCATATTTTCCTCGGTAAGTTCGCCCAGTTTTCGTTCCAGTCTCACCGATGAAATAGAACCTAATCCTTGTATATTTGCTACCGAACCTGTTCGTAGAAACCTCACCGCAGACAATTCCACCTCGTAGTTAGTACCACGATTTTGTGTGGTTATAGGGATGTAGAGAACTAAGGCCCTTGGTGGGTTGGGGTCAAGACGAGATACTATTACAACAGGTCGCGTTTTGGCAGCCAGTCCTAAATCAACTAGCCACACTTCACCGGGTTTCGGGTTCGTCAATTATATCTAATACCTCCTGCTCAACCAATCTAGAACGGAGAAGTTCTAACGCGTCTTGGTCTGCTAATTCGATAATCTCGACAAGATAACGTCGCACCTGTTCAACAGTTGCCGGTTGCCATTGACGCAGTTTAATTTCCAGTTCTTGAATCAGGGCATCCATATTTCAGTTTTGAAAGCCAATATTATCAGGATAACACGATCTAAGTAAAAGGAAAATCGTCAAAGTAATGATCGATATCAATCGGGAACCACTCCCCGTCTAATACCTGTTCGAGGGAGAAAGGAGGCTCGACAGGAATCGCGTCGCCAGTGACGGTTTTCGCTTGTATTAGGGTTTTCCGAGCGTTCGAGTAGGCTTTTTGAAAATAATCCCGCGCGTGGTTGGTGAGAGTAGTGGTTTCTAGCCACTCTCCTAGTTGAGTTCGGAAACTGGCAATTTCTCCTACCCAGTGACAGACGTTGCGTTCTCGCTCCCGTTCCGATTTGTGATAAGCTAACTTAAACAGGTGTTCGATAAGCTGGGTTAATAAACTTTCTACAGCCTGTCTGTCACTTTTCCCCATGCACTCCACTTCCTCGATCAGATTTTCCCAGTCCACGTCATCAAACTTTTTTAGCTTTAAAAGTTCGGCGGTTTTGGAAGCCCAAAGAACAAAATCCTGATCGTATAATGCTTTCATTGATAAAGCTGTTTCTACTGCCATAGTTTCGTTCCAACTCCTAATAAAACTATTTCTTTAGCTTAACTTTAACTAGCGCAAACCCTTTTAACTTTTTTATCTTTTACTAAATATTATAACTCGATCTGATCAGACGTTATACAATAAATCTTGTCCCTCGATCCCATTGTCCCATGACTACCCCCTTCACTGCCGCAGAAATTGCCTCAGAAGGCATCAAACCCGAAGAATACGAAGACATAGTCAAAAGACTGGGAAGACACCCCAACAAAGCCGAATTAGGAATGTTTGGCGTGATGTGGTCAGAACACTGCTGTTATAAAAACTCCCGGCCGCTCCTCAAACAATTCCCCACCACCGGCGAAAAAATTCTCGTCGGACCGGGGGAAAATGCCGGAGTAGTGGATTTAGGCGATGGATTGCGATTAGCCTTTAAAATCGAGTCCCATAATCATCCTTCTGCGGTGGAACCCTTTCAAGGTGCCGCTACCGGAGTCGGAGGCATCCTGCGGGATATTTTTACCATGGGGGCGCGTCCCATTGCTATCCTCAACTCCCTCCGTTTTGGTAACTTGGAAGATGCCCGCAATCGTCGCATTTTTGCCGGAGTCGTGGAAGGGATAAGTCATTATGGCAATAGTGTGGGCGTTGCCACGGTGGGCGGTGAGATATACTTCGATAATGCCTACAATGGCAATCCTCTGGTTAATGCCATGGCTTTAGGGCTAATGGAAACCGAAGAAATCGTCAAATCTGGGGCAAAAGGCCTGGGAAATCCGGTTTTATACGTTGGTTCTACCACCGGCCGCGACGGTATGGGAGGGGCAAGTTTTGCCAGCGCCGAATTAACCGATAAATCTATGGATGACCGGCCCGCGGTGCAAGTGGGCGACCCTTTTCTGGAAAAATCCCTGATAGAAGCTTGTTTAGAGGCATTTAAGACCGGCGCGGTGGTGGCGGCCCAGGATATGGGGGCCGCAGGGATCACCTGTTCTACTTCCGAGATGGCGGCCAAGGGAGGGGTGGGAATTGAATTAGACCTCGATAAAATCCCCGTCCGAGAAACCGGGATGGTTCCCTACGAATATCTGCTATCGGAATCCCAAGAAAGAATGTTATTTGTGGCAGCATCGGGACGAGAAGGCGAATTAATCGAGATTTTCCATCGTTGGGGACTTCAGGCTGTGGTCGCTGGCCAGGTAATTGCAGAACCGATCGTCCGTATATTATTTAAAGGGGAAATTGCCGCCGAAATTCCTGCCACGGCCCTAGCGGATAACACTCCGATTTATCATCGGGAATTACTAACAGAACCGCCAGAATACGCCCAAAAAGCTCAATTATGGCAAGATAGCACGATTCCTATTCCCGAATCCTATAACGAGATTTTATTAAAACTGCTCGATAGTCCCTCGATTGCTTCAAAACGCTGGGTTTATCGTCAATATGATCATCAAGTCCAGAATAACACCGTTATTCTGCCCGGGGGAGCCGATGCGGCCGTGATTCGCGTGCGTCCTCTGGGTGCTAATCCCGCAAATTCTCGGCGCGGTGTAGCGGCGACTACAGATTGTAATCCGCGATATGTTTATCTTGATCCCTATAACGGAGCTAAGTTGGCCGTGGCAGAAGCGGCCAGAAACCTTAGTTGTGTTGGTGCTGACCCCATTGCTGTCACGGATAATCTCAATTTCGGAAGTCCAGAGAATTCAATCGGTTATTGGCAATTAGCCACTGCTTGTCAGGGTATTGCCGAAGCTTGTCGGGAAATGAATACACCAGTGACTGGGGGTAATGTCTCTTTGTACAACGAAACCGTTGATGCAGCTGGCAGCCCCCAGTCTATTTATCCGACTCCCGTGATTGGGATGGTGGGATTAGTGCCGGATATAGGGGAAATTTGCGGTCAAGGTTGGCAAAAAACGGGGGATTTAATCTATCTTTTGGGTTTTTCCTTGCCAACTATCGGCGCTTCCGAATATTTAGCCGTTATTCACGGTTTGGTGACGGGAAAACCGCCGGTAATTGATTTTGAATTAGAAAGAAAGGTACAAGCGGCCTGTCGTCGGGGAATTCGCGCCGGTTGGGTGAAATCTGCCCACGATTGCGCGGAGGGAGGTTTAGCCATTGCCCTGGCAGAATGCTGTATTAGTGGCCAATTAGGGGCGGAAATTGACCTTTCTTGGCACAATCAAGGCCGTTTTGACGCGGTGTTATTCGGAGAATTAGCTAGTTGCATTATCGTCTCCGTTTCCTCCGAAAATCAGCAAGATTGGGAAGAATATCTAAAGACACAATTAGGAGACTATTGGCAAATAACCGGCAAAGTTAGCGAAAAAAGCGAGAATATTCGGATTTTTGACCAGGATAAACAACCGGCGATCGATGTTAGTCTAGAAACTATACAGCAAGTTTGGTCAAAAGCGATCGAAAGAAGGTAAGTAGTTATAATTAAATTGAAGATAGATTTTGTCTTTGATCCCCCCTGCCCCCCTTGATAAGGGGGGTGCCGATAGGCGGGGGGATCCCCCTTGATAAGGGGGGTGTCTGATAATTTTTAACGCCTACCTACTTAGATAAGAGCGATAATAACTAGAAAAATGGCTAATTATATCGATAAATAAAGGCTGATAGCTGGTCGATAAATCGTTAAAAGAAGATTAAGATCGGGTAAGATTTTGTTACCAAAGTATTCTGCAGCCCCAACCCTCTCATGTTTAGCCATCCCGACTCATCCCTATCCCTGAACCGCGTCGATAAGCCTGAAGAAGCCTGTGGAGTTTTTGGACTCTATGCCCCTGAGGAAGAAGTAGCAAAACTGACCTATTTTGGACTCTATGCCCTGCAACACCGAGGACAGGAATCGGCAGGTATTGCCACCTACGACGGGGAAACGGTGCATTGTTACAAAGAAATGGGCTTAGTTTCCCAAGTTTTTAGCGAAACTGTCCTTAAAACCTTGCCCGGTACTCACGCTGTCGGTCATACTCGTTACTCTACCACCGGTTCTAGCCGTCGCGCCAATGCCCAACCTGCCGTGATCGAAACCCGTTTAGGTAAACTTTCCCTAGCACATAATGGCAATTTAGTCAATACTTTTGAGTTAAGAAATGTATTAGAAAAGCGCGGTTGTGATTTCGGCACCACCACCGACTCGGAAATGATCGCCGTCGCTATCGGCCAGGAAGTGGATAGTGGCAAGGATTGGATACAAGCGGCGATCGATGCCTTTAGCTATTGTAGCGGGGCTTACAGCCTTGTTATCGGCACACCGACGGGAATTATCGGGGCGCGGGATCCCAATGGTGTCAGACCGTTAGTAATTGGGGTTTTGCAAGAAGAAGGCAATCCCCCCCGTTATGTTTTAGCTTCGGAAACCTGCGGATTAGATATTATCGGGGCCGATTATCTGCGGGATGTGCAGCCGGGGGAATTAGTTTGGATTAGTGAAGATGGCTTATCTTCAGTGGATTGGGCCATGAAACCGGAGAAAAAATTATGCGTTTTCGAGATGATTTATTTTGCTCGTCCCGATAGCATTGTTCACGAGGAATCTTTATATACTTATCGGGTACGTTTGGGGGAACAATTAGCCAAAGAGTCGCCGGTAGAAGCGGATATGGTGATGGGAGTTCCCGATTCTGGTATTCCAGCTGCGATCGGATTTTCGCGCATTTCTGATATTCCCTACGCGGAAGGATTGATTAAAAATCGTTATGTGGGACGGACTTTTATTCAACCAACCCAACACATGAGAGAGTCGGGAATTAAGATGAAATTGAATCCTTTAAAGGATGTTTTACAGGGAAAAAGAGTTATTATTGTTGATGATTCGATCGTGCGGGGAACCACTAGCCGGAAATTAGTTAAAGCTTTACGCGATGCTGGTGCAAGAGAAGTTCACATGAGAATATCTTCTCCTCCGGTGACTCATCCTTGTTTTTATGGTATTGATACGGATAACCAAGAGCAATTAATTGCGGCAACTAAATCGGTGGCGGAAATTCAGGCACAAATCGGGGTGGATAGTTTAGCTTATCTCAGTCATGATGCCATGTTAACAGCAACGAAGGAAGACCCGAAAACCTTCTGTACTGCCTGTTTTAATGGTGATTATCCGATTCCTGTACCCGATAATGTTAAGCGCTCGAAGTTGATCTTAGAAAAAGTTAAATAGGGTTTGCTGAATAAATCTAAAAACCTTGTTGGATAAGGTTTTTAGACTTTTTTTGGCTCTCTTGGATTTGGTAGGTAAAATGTATTCTAAGATACATTCCTCCTAGCGAGGGGGTGGAACGAACCACAAAGACACAAAGTACACAAAGATTGATCGATCCTATGTAAGTTAAACTTATCACACAGAACCGAGAAGAGCCTTTTTTCCCTCAAAAAGTACCTTATCGGTAAAACCCCACACCCCACACCCCAACCC